>ENA-OSET01002134-OSET01002134.1-sediment-metagenome-genome-assembly--contig:-NODE-2134-length-19483-cov-3.200969_pt1 | contig 19483 bp, 17 predicted proteins | sample MGYA00237882_ERZ534229 | MGnify/ENA primary metagenome ERZ534229 (study PRJEB26408, sample SAMN06266212) | sediment metagenome | isolation source: Hudson Canyon methane seep mesocosm | place... | reverse complement strand
GTCTATCTTCGTGAAAGTGAATCAGTAAATATTATTAGAGTATGGCGTAGTGAACGGTTACTTAAGTTACCCGAAAACTGAGTATAACCACACGTTCACACGGGCCAAATTTCATCTTATTCCTTTTGTAAGGCGTTATTTTGATACCAACAGCATATAGGTTCAACAAGTGCTTATGGTTTACATGTTGGTTTTACCATTCATCAATAAGCGAGCGATTGGAATTAGATCGCTTGCTAATAAGCCTCTTTGCCCGCTTTGCTTGGCAGCAATATCCGCTGCGCAGGCATGAAGGCAAGTGCCTAGTTCCAGCGCATATTCTTTGTTTAGGCCTTGTGCTAATAAAGCGCCTAAAATTCCACTTAGGACATCGCCCATACCGCCTGTTGCCATGCCTGGGTTACCATAAGGGCATAGTTTTACTAAATCTCGTTCATGAGCAATTAAGCTTCCGCTACCTTTAAGTAGGGTAGAGCCTCCCCATTTTTTTTGAAGCGCTTTTACTGCTTTGAAGCGATCTTCTTGGACTTCTACCGTTGAAATATTTAATAAACGTGCTGCTTCGCCGGGGTGAGGGGTTAGAATATGTTGTTTATGGTTAAGCCAATCAGGGTTTTGGCTGATAAGGTTTAAGGCATCGGCATCAATTATGGTGGGCTTGTTGCTTTTTAATGCAAATAACAGCATTTGTTGTGACCATGCTGATTGGCCCATGCCTGGACCTATTACGATAACATCTGCATTCGCTAATAAAGGTAATAGTTGCCCTGTGTTGTTAACTGCTTTAGCCATGATTTCTGCTTGGCGTGACAATAGCGGGGCGATATGTTCCGTTCGGGTGGCTACAGTGACTAGACCTGCGCCCATTCTCGCTGCAGACTCTGCCGCCAAGATAATAGCGCCGCCGTAGCCATGATCACCGCCGATTAATAATACATGGCCGCATTGGCCTTTGTGAGTATCTGCTTTTCTTGGTTTTAAATTCTGTAATAAAGTGAGTATATTCAGTTTCTTAGCTGAGATGGGGGCGGCTTTGAAAGTATCAGGGCTGACATCTAATGCATCATAAAAAATTTCACCGCAATAGTGTCGGCCGCTACCTGTATACATGCCTTGTTTTAAACCGATAAAACTTGCTGTGCTATAGGCTTCAATTGCGATACCAAGGGCCTGACCTGTATTAGCAGATAAGCCTGAAGGGATATCAATTGCTAGAATAGGGTTGGAAGATTGATTACAAAGACTAATTGCCTGATGGTATAAGCCTGTTACTTCAGAGTTAAGGCCAGTACCTAATAATGCATCTATGATGACAAAGCCTTGGTCAAGCGATAAAATAGCATCGCTACTTTCAGTAAATGCTTGGCATGTAACACCTTGCTCTACACTGTATTGGTATGCAAGTAATGCATCACCTTTGAGCTTTTCAGGGGGTGAAACATAATCTAATTTGGCCTTAAAACCGTGTTTTTTAGCAATACCTGCGAGAATGTAGCCGTCGCCAGCATTATTGCCGCTGCCGCAAAGAACATAAATTTGTTTACACTCAGGCCATTGTTTGGCTAAGGTGTGAAAAGCAAAACGTGCGGCTTTTTGCATTAGCTCAAAGCCATCGATACCGTGGTCTTCAATGGTGATACGGTCTAGCTCTCTAACTTGTTGAGCGGTGTATAAATTGTCAGGCATATTCACTCCACATGTTTTTTGGAATTCAAAGACTTTAGAAATAAAGTGTCTCTTTTATGATTATTAAGCGTATTCACTCAGGTGACAAGCTTGTTTTAAAAATTGATACTTACCTTAAGAGGAAAAAATGGTAAACAAAACGGATAGTATTCTTAGTGAAAAATCAGAGCGCCTGATTATCTTAGCAACGAGAGCATCAGTTGCTGTCGCCTTTATTTTGTTGGTCATTAAAATTTATGCATGGCTTGCGACAGGGTCTATGGGCGTTTTAGCGGCCTTAGTCGATTCTTTGTTGGATTTAGGTGCTTCACTTATTAACATGTTTGCAGTGCGTTATGCCTTAGTACCTGCAGATGAAGATCATCGCTTTGGTCACGGCAAAGCAGAGGCCTTAGCTGGTTTGGGTCAAGCAGCTTTTATCGTTAGTTCTGCTTTGTTTTTGATTATTTATACCTTGGAGCGAATTGTTCACCCTGAGTTACTTGAATCTTTTGATGTGGGGGTGAGTGTTATTGGCATCTCCATGATTATAACCTTCTTCTTGGTCGCTTTTCAGCGTCACGTTGTTAAAGCAACAGGTTCTATTGCCGTTAAAGCAGACTCAGTTCATTACGCTTCAGATTTAATCACCAATGCCGGTATTTTGGTTGGCTTAGGGCTTTATTATTTTGGGTGGTTGTATTCTGACCCTATCATCGGGTTATTGATTGGTATTTATATTCTAAAATGCGCCTTAGATATTGGCTATGAATCTGTGCAGTTACTTTTGGATAGAGAGCTCCCAAAAGAAGAGCAGGACCTTATTCATCAATTGGCAACCAAGCACCCAAGTGTAATAGAAGTTCATGATGTGAGGACCCGGCAGTCAGGGCAAACGAAGTTTATTCAATTACATTTAGTTTTAGATGGTAATTTAACGCTAAGAGATGCGCATTCTTTAAGTGATGAAGTTGATAAGAATATTAGAGAAGAGTTTCAGTATGCAGATATTTTGATTCATCAAGACCCTGATACCGAGCTTAAATAATCATACCTTGTCGCGGCTAAGAACAACTTTAGGCCGCGACAAGGTATGAATTTATTCTCGTTTACTTGCAGTACACTCTGCACTTTTTGGATCGAGTTTACAGCGAACTTTGCGCAATAATTTTAAGGTTCGTTTATCATATATGCCGCGTTCACCCAGTTCCATGCGGCTTTCTCGAAAATCTTCTACCCAGTAATCATAAAGGTGGTCAGGAATATCAATCCAGTATTCTTCAGGGATGGTTGCTTCTGGGTCTTTGAGAAATTTCACATACCTTGAGTATTCTTCAACGGCTTTATTTCGGGCTTTTTGGAAGAAACCTTCAGGGAACTTTTTCCAGCGAGCTATGACCTGCATCGTTATGTAAAGGAAAGGTTCACGATAGATACCTCCGTCAGGTTCCAGGCCTTTATGCATTTCAAAAGGCTCATAAACAATGGCTGGGGCTGCTGTGAGGTCAACCGTGCCATTGTTGAACTTTAAAATAGAATTAAAAATAGTTGAGTTGACCGGGGTGATACCATGCTTTTGTGATAAATACTCTGACTCTGGAATGCCATCCAAGACCGCCATTCGTTTGCCTGCAAAATCTTTAGGTTGCAAAATAGTACGGTCACGGGTGAACATGAATATTGCACCTGCAGGACCCAGCGCTAAGACCTCATAGTCACCGACGCGCATCAATTTTGCTGCTTTAGGTGAGCTAAGTGTCTTAATGATAATTCCCAAATGCTCGTAGCTAGGGATTGCGCCAATTGCACCTAGGCTACCTGTAAAGGTGTTGAATTCTCTGGCACGGAAACCTAGCAGGTTTACAGCATCACAGCGACCTAGCTTAAATTCATCAATGGCAATCCGTTCGTCGGTGAATACATCGTACGTTAGTGCAACGCCCCACTTATAAGCATATATTTTAGCTTCTTTCATAATTGCTTGGGCAGGGCCTGATTTACCAATAGGGTCCCAGACACACATGTGAATTGGTACTTTTTCTTCCTTTGGTGCTTGATCTACAGCATGGCTTTGCGTGGTGATGATGGATAACAATGAAAACAGTAATGGGATGAGCAGCGTTTTTTGGTTCATAATGGTCGTTTGTTTTTATTTAAAAAAACTATCTTAACGAGTAAGTTAGTATCTGTCATGTTCAATATTGTGCATAGTTCAAAATGTGAATTAAATTAATTTTTATGTGTGTTGAACTTGTTAAGCTGGTTGACTTAGTCACTCCTTCTGAAAGACTACCGGTATGACAGAGGTTTGAGTCGTTCAAAGCACTCTAATAGAACTAATTAGTAAAGAGAAGTTAGTATGTATAAAAGTGATTTAGTGGATTTTAAAATTGTTAGCGTTTTTATATTTACATGTTTCATGTTTTATACGGTAAATGCCTATTCTGAGGTTTATCAATGGAAAGATGAGTATGGTCAAGTCCATTTTGGCGATCGGCCGCCAACAAATATAAAAGCGGATGATATTTCAAACAAATTAGATAATATCAATATCTCCACTGACCTTAGTTCACCTGAATTACTGCTTGAGCAGCTTCAACAAAAAGAGCAAGCGCAACATGAAAAACGACAAGAAGCGCTCGAAAAACGGAAAAATATGTCCTCACTTGCAGATATATGTCGTGATGCTAAAAACTACCTTAGGACTATTAAGGGGAGAGTCGTTTTTATTGATGAGCGAGGAAAAGAGCTAAAGGTGAGTGAGCGTGAGAGACAAAAAGAGGTGATAAAAATGAAAGGTATAATTCGTCAAAAATGTCAGTAAATGAAATGTTTACTATGAACCTCAAACTACTGTCCGCATGTTTGCTCTGCCTTAGCTGCGGTTCGCTTAGTGCTGAAATATATAAATATCAGGATTTAGCAGGTAAATGGCATTTTTCAGATAAAAAACCTCAAGAGCATATAGGTTCTAGTGTCGAAAGTTTGAAGTATATCAAAACCAAAGCTGTTCATATTCGGCCTTACTTAAAACTTGGTTTTACTGACGGGCGTATTCAATATCGAGTACATAACCCTTACCATGCGCTAGTTCAGTGCTTTTTAAGGTTTGATGATGACTTTGGGTTGAAAACGATTGATAAGCTAATTGAACCTGAATCGAAAAAAATACTGTATGAGTCTGGGTTGAATGCAAAAAAAAGGGCATATGATTTTAGGTGTGTCACGGGAGACCCTGAAAATAAACCTGATATCAAGCAAGTGCGGCCACCTTTTGGTGGGCATAAACCGATGAAAATCACGCAGGCTTTTAAAGGGCCTTTTAGTCATAATCATCAGCCAAGCCTATATGCTGTCGATATTGCCATGCCTGTGAGTACAAAAATAGTCGCTGTTAAATCTGGTGTAGTGATAAGTACTAAAGATGATTATGCTGCCGCTGGTGTCTCTAGCCCTTTCTTTTTCGATAAAGCTAATTACATCGATATCATGCATGATGATGGTACTTATGCTATTTATGCGCACTTGTTGCTGGGGAGTATAAAAGTAAGAAAAGGTCAAACAGTGAGGGCCGGGCAGTTTATTGCCTTGTCGGGAAATACGGGTTATTCAACAGGCCCGCACTTGCATTTTGCCATTCGGTATAATGCGAAAGGGTGGACTAAGTCACTTCCTTTTAAATTCACTCAATCAGGTAAAAAGCCAATGACCCCAAAGCGTGGTTTATGGCTATTACCTGATAGAGAGCCTGATAGTTAGCAGACTTCAATCATTACCGGGTTTTGATTGCGGTCAAAAACCACGTATTGAGACATGGATTGACCCGAAGAAAGGTCATTTGCCATTTTGTTCAAGAAGGGTTCTGCTTCTTCAGGGGTGGGGGCCATGCCATCTTTACCAGAAAGACCAACAGTAATTACAAAGTCCCAATCACTTGAAATTTCATCAGCTTCTGCTGACAGAGTTTTGAAAGACTCAATTTCTTCGGGTAGTTTATCAACACACATAACTGGCGATAATGTACCGTGTTGTTCGTTCTTTTTCTTTTTGGAATCACTTCCTTGAGCTTTTGCAAATAATAATAATAGTCGTTGTGGTTGGTCTTGTTCGCTTGCTGCTACAAGTAATTGCTCAAAAGTTGAAATCATTTAGCTTTGGCCTTTAAAATTGAATCGAAAAATAATGTGCGTATAGTACCTTTTAGGTCGGTATTTTTAAATGATTCATATCAAACCACTTGCTTGGTTTGTGTGCTTTATACGAAGTATTAGGCTTAAATAGCGATCCAGTAAGTTGTTCAACGGTGTGAAGTAAGTATAAAAGCTATCGTATTTTCTCTTTTAAGGCTATATTCAGGTAAACCTCTCAATATGGATCTTGATTAGCCTATATGGATTTACCTGTTTTTTTAAATGCTCTTACGGCATTTTTTGTCATTATTGACCCCATTGGCTCTGCACTTATTTTTCATGCGATTGCGCCGAGTGATGCTTTGCGTGTTCGGGCTGAAATTGCCTTAAAAGCGGTGCTCATTTCAGTCGTCGTTCTAGTGTTATTTGGCAACTATGGTGAAGCTCTTTTGCAGCAACTGGGTATTAGTATTCATGCTTTGCGTATTTCGGGGGGCTTATTGCTGTTTTATACCGCCTTTAATATGGTGACGAGCGAGCTTAAATTTACTAAAGGCAGTGATATTATCGATATTTCTGTTTTTCCTTTATCTATTCCATTACTGGCTGGGCCGGGTTCATTAACGGTTTCTATTTTACTTTTTTCAAATACTTCAAGCGCAGCAGGGCAATTAGGGGTGTTATTTGCTGTGGTGATTGTTTGTGGTCTAACGTTTATAACGATGAGTCTATCAAAGTATGTGAAGCGCCTTGTCGGTAGGACCGGTGATGAAATATTAAGGCGCTTTTTAGGTGTGTTGTTAGCGGCACTCGCCATACAATTTATATTTGACGGTGCGTCGAATATAAATCTTTAGTTTTTTAAAGCTTTCTGTCAGTCAATGAGTAAAGAGCGTTGTAGTAGCAAATTGAAAGAATCAGGTTCGTCATTTGCTGCGGTTTGATTTAGGTATTTAGACTGGTGCTGGGTATTGTATTGGGTGTTTATATCGAGTGCTTTTTGCATAAACGCTTTATATTGATGATGTTCTTCCTGGATAAGCTTTAATTGCGTTGATTCCTGTTCAGATAGTGTTGTCTGTATTTCTGCTTCTACTTGTTCATAATGTGGGGCTTGGAGTCGGATTAGCGTGTGTGTTGGAAAGAATTGCGTTGCCGGCATTGTCATAGAAAACCTACGTGAATTTTGAGTTAAAATTATGGGTACTGCTTTTGACTATGTGCGATTAGCTTTGTTTTATGAGCATAGGGAGTATAGAAGTTTAGTCAGGCTATAATTAGCTAGAATGTGTACAGAAATGGTTAAGAATTGTTTCAAGAAGAGTTGGGTATGCTTAATTAAAGCTGCACATTACTTAAAGTAGCAGGCTGTTTTTAAGCATAGGGTTTGTGAGTCTTGGGTGTGTTAGCTAATGGCTTATAGCCATAGTTGTAAACCAGCATCAGGGCTGATGGCGTTTCTTTTTTGTGCCAAACCAACTGAGGCATTGGTGAGCTTGTTTTGAATAATATTCAAGCCCTGAAGTAAACCAGAATTTTCTGAGAGTGCTGCTTTAATCCCTTTGTTGGCCAGTTCCATTATATAGGGAAGGGTGGCATTGTTTAAGGCTTGGGTTGCTGTTCTTGAGAGTGCGCCGGGCATATTGGCAACACAATAATGCACAATACCTTCTTCTATAAAAGTAGGATCTGCATGAGTGGTTGGATGAGAGCTTTCAAAGCAACCACCTTGGTCGATGGCAACATCCACAATTACCGCACCTTTTTTCATGGTTTTAAGTAAGTTACGAGATACTAGTTTGGGGGCTTGTGCTCCAGGGATAAGGACAGCGCCAATAACAAGGTCGGCACCGCGTAATTGCTCTTCTAGTGTGTGTTTGGTTGAGAAGAGTGTTTTAATTTGATTGCCATAGTGAGCGTCCATGTGACGCAAGGCGTCTAGTGATTTATCTAAAACAATCACGTTTGCACCAAGACCGACGGCCATTTTTGTGGCATTTGAGCCGACTACACCAGCGCCTAATATCAATACGTTTGCAGGGTCTACTCCTGGTACACCGCCGAGCAAAACGCCACGACCTTGTTGTGATTTTTCCAGGCAATGAGCACCAGCTTGAATACTCATTCTGCCTGCTACTTCTGACATGGGAGCAAGTAAAGGTAGGTGACTGTGATTATTAGTGACTGTTTCATAGGCGATGCAGGTTGCACCGCTGGCTAAAAGTTCTTCGGTTTGTGGGACGTCAGGCGCTAAGTGCAAGTAGGTAAATATAGTTTGACCGCTATGAAGTAAGGCACGCTCTTCGGTTTGAGGTTCTTTTACTTTGATGATAAGTTCAGAGGATCTAAAAATATCGGTGGCGTGTTGAATAATAGATGCGCCGGCCGCTATATAATCAGCATCCTCATAGCCACAACCTATGCCGGCATTGCATTCTACTTGTACCTTGTGGCCTGCGTGGCAGAGTTCATGTACCGAGGTGGGGGTTAAGCCGACACGAAACTCGTTGTTTTTAATTTCTTTGGGTAGGCCTATTAGCATAATTTGTCCCTCATCAATAAACGAGTAATGAATACTTTAAGTGTAGTTCAGAGTGAGGGACTTTGTATGGTGTTTGCAATAAGTAAATGTTTTCCGGCTAGGCTAAAACAGATTTAGGGGAAGAGTATTTAAGAATGCGTTTTACGACGGTTATGTACTGTTTACCAAATGAACCTGTATTATAAGGAATGCCATAATTACGGCACACTGCTTGAACTTTTCTTGACATGTCTCTGTAATGTGGGGCAGGTACATCTGGGTATAAATGATGTTCTATTTGACAGCTCAAATGCCCACTTAGAATGTGAAACCATTTTGCGCCTTCAAGGTTTGATGATCCCAGTATCTGCCGATAATACCACTCACCTTGGGTTTCGTTTTCTATTTCGGCTGCTTGGAAAGTGTGTACATCTTCAGTGAAGTGACCACAGAAAATAATAGTTGATGTCCATAGGTTGCGAATGATGTTTGCAATTAGGTTACCCGTTAATACCTGTAAAGCCACTGGCCAGCATAGTAAAGGGAAGAATATATAGTCTTTGAAAATTTGCCTCCATGCTTTGCTAAAGAAGGCATTTCTAAGCGCCTTTCGAGTGATAGGTAAGCTGCTTGTTGTACGTCGTTTACCCATAAAGATACGCTCAGCAGCTACTTCGTGATAAGCAACACCCCATTCAAAAAGTGCGCTCAAACCTAGGTAGTGCAGAAACTGGAAACGATTTTTAGGCTTCCATTTCAGATCGTTGCTAAGTCGCAGTGTGCCATAACCAAAGTCTCGATCCTTTCCTATAACGTTAGTGTAAGTGTGGTGTTCATGGTTGTGGTAGCGTTTCCATGAATCTCCATCGCCAGCGATGTCCCATTCAAAATTACGAGAGTTAATATTAGGATCGTTCATCCAGTCATATTGGCCGTGCATGACATTATGCCCAATTTCCATATTATCGAGTATTTTAGCCAAGGCAACTAAAACAATGCCTAACACCCATAGAATAGGATTAATAAAGCCCATTACCATTACAATCCGTCCGAGTATTTCACAGCTACGTTGGATGCCGATCAAGTGACGAATATAGCGTGCATCTTTTTCACCGACTTCACTCATGGCCTCTGTACGGATTTGGTCGAGCTCAGCGGAAAATTGCTCTAATGTTGCTTTACTTGGTTTGTGAAAATTCTGTTTTTGCATCTGTATTTCCTGATTAAATTAATGATTCAATGAAAGCTTGGTTAAAGCTCAAGCTCGACATGACTGACAGGTACACTAAGGCATAGCTGAATTTCCTCACTGCCAGTATCAGAAAATTGTTTGGTTTTTGTGTTGTAGACTCGACCTTGCTTTTTCTTACAAATACATTGATGGCAGATACCAATGCGGCAACCAGAAACAGGTTTTAGTCCTTCTTTTTCGGCCATATCTAGTAGTGTTTGAGGCGTTGATTCCGGTTTAAAGCTAACTTGCTTTTTTGAGTTTAAATAATCTACTTGAATAAACTCATCTTCGTCTTCTAAGGCGAGTTTATCTGCTAGGTTTACTGTAAGTGGAGCGGGTCCAAAGTATTCAAAATGTATATTAGTTTTAGGCACTTGCTGGTCTTGAAGTAATATATTTGTTGATTCAATCATTTTACTTGGGCCGCATATATAAACCTCTCGCTCAGATAAATCATGGCAGAAATCATTTAAATGTTGCTTGCAAATCCTTCCGTCTTGCTCTGAGTAAATAAATTTACAATCCAGTCCGTATTGTTCAAGTGCTTCAAGGTCGTGCAAAAATAGGCGCTCACTTTTATTTTTCACATAAAATAATAATTTGGCCTGTTTAAACCAAGGGGCGTTTTTATGTTCTTGTAATAAGGGGCGGATAGCGGTAATACCACTGCCTGCTGCAATGAATAGTTTATTTACTGGATTCTCAGTCAGTGTGAAGTCACCGCTAGCTTGAGATAAATACACGGTGCTTCCAGGTTTTAGATTTGAATGCAACCAAGGAGTGAGTAAGCCATTTTTTTGTTGGCGGATGGTTAGTTCTATTTTTCCATTAGCTTTGAAGGCTGAAGGTCCTGATGAAATGCTAAACGTACGGGTGATGAGTGCACCGTTTTTTTCTGCACTTAATTGAACGTATTGTCCTGCTTTGAATGTGTTCCAGCTTTTGTGAGGTCGGATAGTTAAAGTATAGATGGTGCTATTTTCATAGCGTACAGATGTCACTTTTGCTGAAATTGTGCTGCTTTTCCATTTAGGCCTAATTAATTGAACAATAGGTTCTATATAGGCGCTAAAACTACCAGTATTTGTGAGTATTCTAGCAAAGGTCGGCATAATGCTATTTTCTAGATAAGCTAAAAGTTTGCTTGTTAAATGCTGGTTATTTACATTGTTCATATTGATCTCCATAATTTCAGGGTACATTTGTACGCTAAAAATATGTGAAAGTCCAATTTGAGAGATTTAATTTGCTTGCTTTATGATGAGATTCGCAAAAGTTAATCTTTTGGAAATTTGGTGGTTTTATTCTCGAAATAGCTTACTTTTGTCGTAAATAGGATAAATAAGGGGGGCTTAAAAAGAACATCTGAACGATTAGTTTTTTAAGTGTTGTGATTGTAGGCGCTTCGTTATTTGATGTTTCGACTTTTTGTGTGGGGTGCTGTCTTAGTTAGGTGCTATTTTAGCCAGGTACTTTGTTTAGGTTTTCAAAAGGTAAAAATATTTGCTCGCCTTCACTCAGGTTATGTCCTGAATGAATACGTTCAAATAATGCGGGGAGTTGGGTAAGAGGGACTGGTTGTGAGTATAGATAACCTTGTGCATAGCGGCAGCCATTAATCTTTAAAAAGGCTTCTTGTTCTTTGGTTTCAACACCTGTTGCGAAGGACTTTAAGTCCATTTGGTCCGTGATTGCTAATAAGGTTTCAGTGATCGCCATATCGCTTTCGTCGTTTGGAATACCGTTTACAAAAGTGCGATCAATTTTAATAATATCAATAGGGATTTGTTTGAGTTGGCGGAGTGAAGATAGGCCGGTTCCAAAGCTATCTAATGTAAGCGATATGCCAAGCTGCTTGAGTTTGTTAAGGGTTGTGTAAGCTGATTCAATGTTGGAGGTTATCGTGTTTTCTGACATCTCTAAAATAAGATTTCGAGGGTTGAATTTAGCTTCCTTGGTAATACTTTCTATCTGTTCAATTAGGTTAGGGTGATTGAATTGCCTGTTCGATAAATTGAGTGCAATTTGCATTGGGGTTTTAGACCATTCTTGAATAGCGCGGCCTTGCAAGCAAGCGTTCTTTAGTGCCCACTGGCCTATTTCATGTAGTTGGCCTGTTTGTTCTGCAATATGTAAAAAGTAGTCGGGCTTTAGTATGCCTTTGTCAGGGTGAATCCAGCGTAGTAGCGCTTCGAGAGCGAGAACTTCGCCGGTTTCAATATCGATAACAGGTTGATAATAAAGACGAAACTGACTTTCCTGTAAGGCTGCTCTTAATTCTTGCTCAATGTGAAGCTGTCGTTTCATTTCATCATTCATTTCTGGGCTGTAAAACTGAATGTTATTACGACCTGCTTTTTTTGCGCGATACATAGCCATGTCTGAATTTTTTAATAATTCAGGATAGTTGTTGCTGTCACTTGGGCATAATGTAATGCCTATACTTGAGGTGATGACCAGATCATTACCCTTGAGGTTGATTGGCTGAGTGATCGTTTCCAATATATTTCTGGCGACCTTTTCTGCCCCTTCTTGCCCGGAAACATTGGTTAATAAAATAGCGAATTCATCTCCGCCCAGTCGGGCAACAGTATCTTCCTTGCGAATACATTGCTTTAATCGTGTTGCTAAATTGATTAGAAACTGGTCGCCAGCATCATGGCCCAGGGTGTCATTTATGCGCTTAAAATGGTCTATATCTAGTCCTATTAATGCAATACTATGTTTATGCCGAATAGCTGACTGGATAGCTTGTTCGCAGCGGTCTTCGAACAGGCGTCGGTTTGCAGTGTCTGTGAGCGCATCAAAGTGTGCAAGATAATGAAGTTGGTTTTGAGTTTTTCTGATTTCAGAAATGTTTTGACCAATAAGTAGTAGTTGACCTTGTCTTGGGTCGTCGTCTGCATCGTTTAAATGGTTCATGTTCCATAGCATCGTGTGGGAAAGACCGTCATAGCTAATGATTTTACTTTCCATACTTTCTTTGGTAATTCCGCTTTTAATGACTTTAGTAAATTTCCAAGCAGTTTCATCTTGCATGTTTTGTGGGATAAACATATCAATAAAATTTTTGCCGATCACTTCTTCTCTTATGTAACCAAATAGAAATTCGGCAGCCGTGTTCCATTGCTTAATGCAAAAATTCTGGTTAATGACAATGATGGGAATGCCCGCTGTTTCAAATAGGGCTTTATATCGTCGGGATGAGGTACGGAAAGATTGTTCGGCTTGTTCTCTAACATAAGCTTCATCTTTGAGTTCAAGGTTGGCAGTTTGTAGTTCTAGGGTTCTTTGTAGCACCATTTCTTCTAAGTTTGCAGCAATTTTACGATGATCCAAGCGTAAGGTATTGAGGTAAAGTGTGGTGATGATTAGTACTAGCCAGGCAATGTGAAGGTCGTATTGGGGTAAAATACTTTGTGTGTAGTCGAGTACGGGAGGAAGTTCGTTTAGAACGAGTAGGGTTGTGATAGTGATAGAGAAAACGCAATCAAGCTGGCCTAGACGGGTTGAAGACCACATAAGTAAGGGGATGGTGAAAATAAGAAAAGTATACTGTAAGGAGTTTGATGCGAAAGCAAGAATTAAGCAGGCGCTCAACCACGCAAGTTTCTCGAATGAAAATGAGCGATTTTCTTGATTAAGAAAATGGTTTTGTAAGGAGAAGTATAAAGCCGGGATGATAATTAAGCTCATCAAATTAGAAAAAAATAGATTCAATACCTGTTCTATATGTAAGTTATTTAGCTTGATGAATGTGTTGAAGTTGATATTGATAAGTGTGGCACTTATCAATGCAATAGCTGCGCATAAACCTAAAAATATCATGAGGTTATTGCTGTTTTTCAAGGGGTTTTCTTTTGCTGAGAAATGTCTGAAAAATAACAAAATACTTAAGGTTGGCAGCGTTAAACACAGTGCGTGAAAAACGCTATATACCAGTGCGTTGGCGAGCGTTGTTTCCTGAAAGTTTAAAAATGCACCGATGCTGGATGCAAGGAAAATGGCCGGGGTGATGCGCTTTCCGTAAAGAAAATAAAAGCTAAGTGCTAATCCAGAGCTTATCCAGATAGGGTTGTATGGCAAAGAGTTTGAAGTGAAAAGTGATGGTAGGTATTCGGACAGAAATATAGCGCTAAATACAGCTAACGTTACTAGTAGGTAACGAGCTTTCGTTGAGGCATTTTTGGGTGGGGGCGTTGTATGCGCAGTCATGTGTAACAAAAAATCTCTATGGTGGTTTCCATTCCTGGCCGTTCGTATTCTACATAGGTGGTTGAACGGCTTTATTACAGGTTAGTGTTGTCATTTATTCGGCTCCAGTAATTTATTTTTATGGCTGCGCATTATCGCTGGAGCGAGAAATTACTCGATATTTTATCTTTAAAGCTTAATATGTGTGTGAAATGAACTGTATTTATATGTTACATCATGTTAATTGGTGTCTTTTATTAGATGCTGATCCGCATTGAAAGGTCGATAGATTTGCAGTCTTTAGTGAGTGCTCCGATAGAAATATAATCGACACCTGTCTCTGCGATAGGGATGAGAGTTTCATGGGTTATTCCTCCAGAGGCCTCTAGTTTGGCTTTACCGGAGGCGACAGATACAGCCGTTTCAAGCATATTAATTGAAAAGTTATCCAGCATGATAATATCTGCTTTAGCATTTAAGGCTTGATCAAGTTCTTCCAGGGATTCAACTTCAACCTCTACAGGTTTTGTTGAAGATATTTTTCGGGCAGACTCAATGGCCTTAGTAATAGAGCCACAGGCCATGATGTGATTTTCTTTAATAAGAAAGGCATCAAATAAGCCAATACGGTGGTTATGGCAGCCGCCACATTTTACGGCATATTTTTGAGCAAAACGTAGACCGGGAAGTGTTTTTCGGGTGTCCAGTAATTTAACTTGCGTGTGTGCGACAAGGTTTGCGTAATGTTGGCTGATGGTTGCTGTGCCAGATAATGTTTGCAAGAAGTTCAGTGCGCAACGTTCACCAGTCAAAATTGCACGTGCAGGGCCTTCAAGTGTAAATAGGGTGTCGTTAGCTTGAACAGTTTCGCCATCTTTAAATGCCCAGTGAATATTGACCTCTTTAGAGATTTTTTCAAAGACTGCATTTACCCAGTCAGTGCCGCACAAAATTGCATTTTCACGTGTGATAACGCGTGCCTGTGCGTGTTTGTCTTCAGATATTAACTGTGCAGTGATATCCCCTGAGCCAATGTCTTCATCAAGTGCTAGTTCAATATTGCGCGAGATACTATTTTGTTGGTCGAGGTTCATATTTGTCCCAAGGAGGTTTTTGAATAAATGCTGTGTAATGGGGCGCATTATAAAGGTAAATGCAGCCAATGCTAAGTTGATTTATAAGACTTTGAGGTTTATTAGCAATAAAGCGTGTGTATGGTTTCGCTCTAATTGCTTTTGGCGACTAACCTATAAGGTAAAATCTTGGTTTGGTGCTTATTTTGCGTTTCAAAATAAATGTGAACTAAGTCGCGAGGACACAAAACGTGACAAACGACAAAAAGCAGCCGGTTTATACTGTTAAATATAGTTAAATAATTGTCTGTTATTTTAATCGGATGCTTTAAGAGTGAATGATCATGTGTAGTGCAAAAGTTGTTGGGATTCATGGAGGGAAGTCGATGCCAGGAAGTGTAAATACTCAGCCCTTGCCTGTGTCTCTGGCTAAGCTTCGCGATGACATGAAACTAAAATTGAAGTGCATGCTACAGGAATTGTTTGATAATGCTGATGATGCCTTGTTCTCTATGGCTGATAAGGCGGGTGCTAATGGTGATCAGGCTGTATATTTTGATGCGATGCGTGAGCTGCGATTGCAGAAGAAAACGATTGCGATAGGGCTTATTCGCGCTGTTATTAAATCATTTAATGAGTTAGGGCAGTTTAGTGCGCATGTAAATGCTATAGATAGTGGTTTGTCTGACTGGGATGACTTGGGCTTAGTTAAGAATGATGACCTTGAGCTAAGTGTAGCGGTTGAGGGGATGGTAACGCGTTTGCGTAGTACTGCTGCTTCGAATATTGATGACTTGAAGGTCCGCATTGAAAGTCTAATGCCAGGTTTAGAGTTAAGTTCGGTTCAAATACCGCTTAGCCCTGAAATGTTGTGTGAAAGTTTTCTAGAAGGTTGTGCTGTTCTGGATGTAGATATTCAGGTGCGTTTGGTCGTTTTAAAATTGTTTGAGAAATATGTGTTAAAGGAGATGGCTGCTTTATATGTTGAGGCTAATCAGTCATTGGTTAAGCAGGGGATTTTGCCTAATCTTAAAACGAAAAAAATAAATGCCAAGCGTGCTAGTGATGTTTCTAAAAATGCCGAACCTAGTAGTAATATGCCTAGTAGTAATATGTCTAAAAGTAATGCGCCTCCTTATGAAGGTGTGCAACAGGTTGAGTGTTCAAAACAGAATTTATCAGAAGAGCCTCCTGTAATTACTGCTTTTTCTGGATCAATAGGAGGGGATGAGGCCATACCCGTTTTAAATGCAGATCAGTGTTTGAGCGGTGGGCAGTTTGAAAGTATTCGTGAGTTGATGCACCCTGAAGAGAAGGGTCAAAAAACAATAGTATCTGATCAGGCAAGTGCTCAGTCGGTATCTTATTATTCGCAAAGAGAACTGATTTCTGCTTTGTCAGGTTTTCAACAGAAGCAACTGAACCAGCCTTCAGCGTTTGCGAGCAATTCAGTGATTGATTACCAAATGCTGCTGAAAACAACCCTGCCAACACAAGAGGGGAAAGCAGCGTATTCTGAATTGGACTCAGATGTTATTAACCTTGTTTCCATGTTGTTTGATTTCATTTTGGAGGATCGGCAGCTTCAATCTGAAATGAAGGTGCTTATATCCCGTTTACAGATTCCTATTCTAAAAGTAGCAATCATGGATAGAAGTTTTTTTGATCGTGGAGGGCATTCCGCGAGGAAGTTATTAAATCAAATTGCCTCTTCTGCAATTGGTTGGAATAAAAAACCGGAAGGTCAGCCTGATCGTTTGAAGGATAAAATTGAAGATACTGTCCAGAAGGTTTTGACTGACTTTGAAAATGATCAAGGTTTATTTACTGGTTTGTTAGCCGATTTTACTAAATTTATTGATCTTGAGCTTCGGCGTGGTCAGCTAGTTGAGCAGCGCACTAAAGATTCTGAGCGTGGTAAGGCGGCAAATGATGTTGCCAAAGAAGAAGTTAAAAATACCTTAATGCTTTCAATGAAAGGCCATTCAATTCCTGTTTGTGTTATTGAGTTGCTGGATGAGGCTTGGAGCCGTTTGATGGTGCTTACTTATCTAAAAGAGGGTAAGAAAAGTAATGCGTGGCGTGCAGCTTGTGACTTGGTGAATGACTTAATCTGGACTGTATGCCCTGAGGGCGAAGAAGAGGAGTTAAATACCAAGCTTGTGCGTTTGATTCCGGGTGTGATGAGGCGTTTCAGAACGGGGCTAAAAGAGATTTCATTTGATGAGTTTCGAATGAGCGATTTGTTAAAAGCTTTAGAGGCTGAGCATATCACTGTACTTCAAACTCTACAGCAGCGAGAGCTAGCGCGTTTGGATAAAGTGGAGGATGTAGCTGAAGGCAACTTACCTGAAATGGTTAATGGGTTGGTTGAAGATGAGGTTGATGAAATAGTTGATGAAGTAGTAAAAAATTCCGGTCTTGATGTTGTTGAGCAGGAGCCTGATGTGGTTTCAGATTTGGCGCGTGAAACTTTAGAAATGGAAGCGGAGTTTAAAGATTTCCAAAAAAATTCATTGTCTCAAAAACACGAGGAGCAAGCTGGTGTTGAGGGAGTTTATTTGGCTGAAGCCGATGTTACAGAGAATAACTTGCTGGAAGAAAGTGTCGAGCCTGTGCAGGCGCCAGAGATAGAAAATGAAGAAATAATTTTGGCATCTTTGGAAAAAGATGCGCTTGTGTGTGAGGTTGATGAGTCTGACCCCTTTGTGCAGCAAGTCTCAAGGTTTGCGCCAGGTTGCTGGTTTGAGTTTAAAGATGATTCACAGCTAGAGCGTTGTAAGTTGGCCGCTATTATTAAAGCGACTGGGAAATATATTTTCGTTAACCGTTCTGGCGTTAAAGTAGCTGAAAAAACCAAAATGGGTTTAGCTGTTGAGCTTAAAAGAGGTTCAGTGCAGGTTTTAAATGATGGCTTATTATTTGATCGTGCGCTTGAATCAGTAATAGGAAGCTTGAGAGGGCGTGGAAAAAATTAAGCGAGTGGTTTGAGTGCAGTGATAAGTCTGCTGCTCACTGAGGTGTCGCCTTTTTTATGAAAAAGATCTAGTCTTTTGCTTGTGTAGCGATCTGCTACGCATGTCTTGCTTTAAATGTAGCTTATTGCTACAGTTATGTTTCCTAATTACAGGTTTATACATAATGGCTAAGCATAATTCTCCTATACGTTTAGAAAAAAACCTAATGACTGCTGCTCAGAGTGCTGCTTTATTGCATAAAAGAACGGCCTCGGAGCAGATAGAATACTGGGCTGATTTGGGCAAAAGTGTTGCTAAAATTATTGACCCAGAAACACTGATTGCCTTTAAAAGTGGGCTTGCTAAATTAAAAGTTGAAAAAGTTAATGCTGAGCCCATTGATCCTGGTGATGTTTTTGCTCAACTTGAAAGACAGCGTGCATCTGGAGAGCTGACACAAAAAGTTACGACAACGGCTTTTAGGTATCAAGCTTCTAAACAGTACTCTGGTTTGTTAGAGCAGTTGGATGGAGAAGGTGGTTGTATTGTTGGTAGTTTCAATAATGGTAAATTTATTGCTTCAAAGGGCTTGCATTGCTAGGTCAAGAAGTTAGTTGAAAGATGAAAAAAGAATTGAGTAAGAAAGAGTTGAGAAAAAGGAATGAGTGATAAGCAATTATGGCTTTTAGCTGGAGGAAATGGTTCGGGTAAAACAACCTTTTATAATACTCAGCTTAAGCCATTGGGGATGCCGTTTATAAATGCTGATGTGATCGCCAAGGAGTTGTTTCCAGAAGCCCCAGAAGCGCACAGTTATCAAGCTGCGGCAATTGCAGCAGATTTGAGATCTAATCTTTTAAATGAAGGCCAGACTTTTTGTTTTGAAACTGTCTTTTCGCACCCATCAAAAGTTGACTTCCTTGCCAGTGCCAAAGCTAAAGGCTATCAAATAATTCTGGTATTTATTCATTTGGTCTCGCCAGCGCTGAATAAGGCACGTATCTCTCAAAGAATGGAAGAGGGTGGGCATTTTGTGCCTGATATTAAGGTTGAGAATAGAATTCCCCGAACCATGGAAAATATTAAAACCGCTTTGCTGTTAGTGGATAAAGCGTATTTGTTGGACAACTCTGATGCTGATATGCCTTATGAGCAGATTGCTATCAAGGATGGTGAAGATTTGAATTTGATAAAAAAACCTATGCCCGAGTGGGCGAAGTATTTGTTGGCTTAAGCAAATACTTTCAAGTCTTTTAAAAACAAAAAAGCCCCGGTAATTTGCATTATCGGGGCTTTTTGATATTTAAACTAAAAGACTATTTCTTAGCTTTAGCTTTAGCTGCTTTCTTTTCTCTTTCTGATTCGATAACTGCTTCAGAAACTGAATTAGGGCAAGGTAGGTAGTGAGCAAATTCCATTGAGAACTGACCACGACCTGAGGTCATAGTACGTAGGCTACCGATATAACCAAACATTTCAGATAAAGGAACGTCTGCTTTGATTCGTACGCCTGTTACGCCTGCTTCTTGATCCTTGATCATGCCACGACGACGGTTTAAGTCACCAATAACATCACCAACGTGATCTTCAGGTGTAAATACGTCTACAGACATAATTGGTTCAATTAGCTGTGGGCCTGCTTTTGGCATTGACTGACGGAAAGCGCCTTTTGCTGCGATTTCGAAAGCAACTGCTGATGAATCGACCGC
>ENA-OSET01002133-OSET01002133.1-sediment-metagenome-genome-assembly--contig:-NODE-2133-length-19484-cov-4.330705_pt1 | contig 19484 bp, 26 predicted proteins | sample MGYA00237882_ERZ534229 | MGnify/ENA primary metagenome ERZ534229 (study PRJEB26408, sample SAMN06266212) | sediment metagenome | isolation source: Hudson Canyon methane seep mesocosm | place... | reverse complement strand
CAGAGCGGATGTCAGCTGTGGCATAGTCATTGGTCCAACCAGCTTGTGGGAACATCCAATTTTGTAAATGTTCTGCTTGTGTCCATGCGTTAAACACCAGTTGTCTAGGCGCATCAAATTCTCGAGTGATTATTGTTGGTTCTACAGTGTGTTCATTGTCATTACTCATCATCTACCTCTTTAGCTTGAATCTGGCTTAAATATGTTTCTAGGTTATCCAGCTTGTTGTTCCAATAGGGTTCAAATTGGATCACCCAGTTTTGTATGATTTTCAACAAATCGGCATCCACTTTGTAAACACGATAGCGGCCTTCTTTTCGTTCTGAAACTAAGCCTACTTGTTTTAGAACGCTGAGGTGTTTGGACACCATGGGTTGGTTCCACCCCATCAGCTCTACAATCTCAGTAACCGTCAACTCCTTCCCCACTAACGTTTCAATAAGGGCTCGGCGTTTCGGTTCTGCTATCGCATTAAAGGGATCAAGGGTGGTTTTTGCTCGTGCCATGGATACAATATATTCCGATATTGGAATATGTAAAGAGAAATATAAATAATGGTCAAAGACAAAAGCACAATCATGGATAGATAGAAAGGCTGCGATAAAGAATGAATGAAAAGACCTGAGGCTAATATTTTGTCAGTAACTAGGTCGAAGGAGTATCATGAATAACTATCATTTCTAGCGTTATTTGTGAGGCGTTTATGGCGACCACAAAAGAACTCAAGGAAGAGAATCAGCATTGGCATGAAGATCATCTGCATTGGATTGCCGATATAGAACAGTGGCAACAAGAAACGCACCGCTTGGTGGCCTTGCTGTATAAGTTGGAAAAGGCGATACCTGAACATTCGTCTAAATTACAACAGCATCTTGTACTCATTGAAAAACACGAGAAAAAAATCACTCAATATCAAGGCGGGCGAGACCAGCGATATTTATCGGATGGTGAAGATTTTGTATCTATTGAGCGTCAGCTTGAGTTTTATAAAACTCTGAAGAGTTTACATAACGAAGCGAAACAACAGCACCTAGAATTAAAACAAAGCTATGCCGATGAAATGGAAAAATTTAGAGAACTCGCGGTTGCTTTATTAGCTGAAACCGATAAGTTTTAACCTAGCTGGCGGCTATTTTTGCAGTCAGCAATGATAAACAGGCTCCTAGCTGCCCCAGCTGCGAACTCGGCCAGTATCAATATGGATAAAATCTGATCTTGAGTAATAACCAACGCCACCGGCATGCAATGACATAGCTGCTTGTTGTAATGATGCAAGTTGACGACCGGGTAGACGAATATCGATAGCTCGACCTTGCATGTGTAGGCTTTTCTTAGCAACGCCACTGCTTTTTTTGTTCAACATGGCATTGGTTTTAGGAGAACGATATCCTGAAATTACGTGGAAAGCTTGTTTGCCATCCATTTTGTGATGAAGAATATTGAGTAACTCAATTAAGTCACTATCCATGTTCATCACATCACCTGTGCGGTGATCACGTAATACACGGTTGATGGCATGCAATTCACTGGTTTGGTACTGGCCTTCAGCCCAATAAGTGGCATTGATGTCTTCACCTGTGTGCAGGTTCAATAAGGATAGTTTACGTTCTGGAGATGCAATGACATTGGCAAATGCTGAAGGCATTGCTAATGACGCTGCGGCACCAAAACCTAATTGTAAAAAACGTCTACGGTGCTGAGTCCCTTCTGCTGATAGTTCGCCTTGTTGAGCTAATTTGAGTGTCATACCACCCCTCAATTTCGTTTATCAGAGAAACATTAGCGACAAATTATATATTATATTTATCTTTAATTACAACTGTTTAGCGTGATGGTGATCACGTTTGTAGCTGTCTGGGGCAAATATAAAACCGTCTTTATCTGCCCATGCGGTGAAGTAGGTTGTATAAACATTGATGGGGTCTTTAAGTTTATGCCAGTGATTTTCACCACTGGCAATTGCATCGCTTATTGAACTTTGTTGTGGTGAATTAGCTAAGCTGAACAACGCTAAAGCATCAGGATCTTCGACGCGTATACAGCCAGAGCTAAAGTTACGCTGAGCCTCTTGAAATAAACTTTTTTTAGGTGTGTCGTGAAGGTAAATACTCCATTGATTGGGCATAACAAATTTGATTTTTCCTAGGGCGTTGTGGTCACCTGGATCTTGACGAAGCGTGTAAGGGAAGTGTCGTTTGCTGACCGAATGCCAATCGATGGAATAGGGGTCGAGTTCGTCATGAGCTTCACCAGTGTGGTAAACACGGATATCACGCAGATAAAAATAACTGCGATCGGCTTGTTGTTTTGGCAATAGGTCTAAACGAGCGAGCTTGTTAGGTACATTCCAATAGGGATTAAAAACCAAGTGTGACATTTGACTGGCAAAGCTGGGAGTGGGCCGCTTTTGTTGACCCACAATAACGCGCATATCAAGTTTTGTTTTGCCGTCTTCGATAGCGGATAAATTGTAGTTAGGGATATTAACCAATACGTAGCGAGATCCTAAATTTCTAGGCAACCAGCGTAAGCGATCAAGGTTTAATTCAATTTGCTCTAAACGATGTTGTGCAGGGACATTCATAGCTGAACGCGTTTCTGAACCAATGATGCCATCCCTTTTTAAACCATGACGATGTTGAAATTGTTTAACAGCCTCCACAAGAACCGGATCATAAAAACGTTGCGCCTTATTTGTATGTACTAATGCGTTGTTCGTTACTGCAAGTCGTGCACGAATAGCTGGAATTGATGCATGTCTGTCGCCGGGGTTTAGTAAAGGTATTTCAGGAATGCCCGACCAGCCACCTTTATCTACATAAGTCTGGTAACGAGCATGAGCTGAACCTAATATCTGGTATTCGGCAAGTGTAGGACTAAGTGCATCAAGTTGTTGTTTGAAATTTTTATTAATCAATGCTTGTTGTAGGTAGGCGATGCCATCAAATTTAGCACGAGGAATTTTCCATTCAGGATCGGTATCAACCGGGTTGCGCCTACCGATAGCAATATCTTGCATTAATTTTAAGAGGCCATCACTTAATAACAAATCAAATTGTTGTGCTTGTTTTGGATCTGATTCAGGATCTAAATATTCTAAAAGATCATAGTGATAGTTGATGGGGTCAAGGCCATGAGTGATAGCACTTGATATGAACTCCATCGCATCATGAGTTTGATTCGTATATTGCCTGCTTTTTAACCAGAGATAGTTGGCATCATTACCATAAAGCTGAGTAAGAGCTGCAGTGTTTATTTGTAGCGGTTTTGTGGAATGAGTATCTTCCTGTGCATAAGCGTTGTAGCACAAAAGCAGTATGACTAAACTGAAAAAGCGGAGTTTTTTCACTAGTGCAATACTCATCAACCTTGGTAATAAGTATCTTCACACTCGTATGATTTTCGGTCAAGCAGTTTTGGATCTAGAGCGAATTAATAACCATAAAAAGAAAGGACCACCGAGTAAGGTGGTGATCACGCCGACAGGTATTTCGGCAGGAGCAATGATCAGTCTGGCGATGGTATCGCAAACAACTAGAAACCCTCCTCCAAACATGAGTGAGGCAGGGATTAACCAGCGATGGTCTGTGCCAATAATTAAGCGGCAGATGTGAGGTACCATCATGCCGATAAAACCAATGGGGCCACACAGAGCAACAATAGCACCCACACACATGGAGGTTGAGAAGAATAAGATATAGCGTATTTGTTTGACGGCGACGCCACGGCTAATGGCAATGTCATCGCCGGCCATTAATAGATTTAATTCACGGCTGAGCCAAATGATGATGGCGATACAGAGTGTGACAAAGGGCAATAGCTGCATTAAGTCACGATAGCCCACAATGCTGAGTTCACCCATTAGCCAACGTAAGATTCGGAAGGAGTCGGTGACATTGCTTAAATATTGGGTAAATAAAATCAGGCTCGAGAAGAAGAAGCTGATGGCCACACCGGTGAGTAATAAGGTTTCAGTAGAAAACCCTTGGCGAAAGCGGCTGATGCCATAAACAATTGTGATGGCAAGCAGCGCACCTGAAAAGGCCGCAAAACTGGTTCCGTCGATGCCTAAAAAGCTGAAACTCAGCCCTAAAGAAACATAGATGGCGGCACCTAAGGATGCACCACTGGCTACACCTAAAGTAAATGGTGTGGCTAATGGATTGTGGAACATAGCCTGAAAAACCATGCCACATAACGCTAAGCCTGAGCCAGCTACAAAAGCAAACAGAACGCGTGGAATACGTATTTCAGACATGATTTTATGCTGAATTTCAGCACTGACTTGAGCATCCATTCCTAACAGGGGGCTGAATATTAAAGTGAGCATACTCACGATAGAAATCAATACTAAACTAAAGGATGGTTTCATTGCTGCTCATCCGGTAGGGCAATTTTAGCCCCAGTTTGAGGGTGATTGATAAAAACAAAGTCTTGATCATATAAAGCCAGTAGTCGTTTAGCTTCTAGAAACTGATCGGCTTGTCCTTGCCAGAGTGTGTGACCTTCTTTTAATGCAAGAATTTGCTGACTGTGTTGGCTGGCATGATTCAGATCATGGCTGACTTCGATGATAGTTATCTGGTGCTGTTTATTTAAAGTTTGAATAAGACGATGCACTTCAACTTGATGGTGAGGATCTAAAAAGCTAGTCGGTTCATCTAAGAGTAATATGGGGCTTTGTTGGCATAAAGCTGCTGCAATCATCACGCGCTGACATTCGCCACCACTAAGGGTGTGCATCTGACGGAGACGGAACTGAGCGGTGTTGGTGATCTCAAATGCATTCTCTAAAGCCTGTTGATCTGTAGCTTGCCAATCAGATAAAGCGGAGTGGAAAGGGTAGCGGCCCATTTTGACAAACTCGGTTACAGTAAAAGGTAATTGGCGGCCACTCGCCTGAGGAACATAACTGATCAATTGGGCGAGTTGTTTTTGAGAATAGTCTGAAATTAGTGCGTCATTGAAAAATAATTCGCCTTTAGAGATGGGCAAGATACCCATTAACGATTTGAGCAAGCTACTTTTTCCTGCACCATTTGGCCCTAAAATGCAGAGATAATCGCCTTTATTAACGTTAAAGCTGATATTTTCAATCAGTGTTTTATTACCAATTGATAAAGATAAATGATGACTGCTAATCAATGAACTCATGAGTCTTCATTTTCCCAGTCAATTTCAGGATGGATCAACTTTGCCATTTCTTCGAGTAATAGAAAGATCCGTGGCCCAGGGATGGTGGCATAACCTTGTTCGATGATATAAATCTTGTCATTTTTGACTGCATTCAGTAGGTCTAGGCTTCGCCACTGCTGTCTAACACTGTTGAGATCATAATCATGATCATCGGCTTCTGGGAAAATATCTAAAATAATGTCAGGGTTGAGTTTTAAGATGCCTTCAGCAGATAAAGTAGGCACTTTTAAACGTTCATCTTGATAGACATTCTGGCCGCCGGCGAGCGTAATGAGGTCATCATAAAAATCATTTTTACCGGCAATATAAACTGAACTCATCTGGTTATCACCAATGCTATGGCCCATTGCCAGCATGACTTTGGGTTTGGCTAAGCGATTAGTTTTATTTTCAATACGTTTAATTTTCTTTTGGATGCGAGCTATAAGTAGTTCTGCTTGCGCCTGGTGGTTTGTACGTTCAGCGATTTGTTGAATACTACGTTGTATACCTGCCAGCGTATTATTATCAACGACAAAGGTTGGGATATTTAGCTGGTGGAGTTGCGCAACGATTTTTTGATGTTCAACTAACAAAATCACTAAATCAGGTTGCAGACCAACAATGGCTTCAAGGTTCGGATTAATAAAACCACCTACTTTAGGTAGGTATTGTGTTGCTGCAGGGTAATCACAGTAGTCTGTGACCGCAACGATTTTATCGCCTAAGCCTATTGCAAATGCAGTTTCGGTAATACTCGGTGCGAGCGTGATAATTCGTTGAGGTGATTTGTTTTGAAGTTCACTGATCTCGATACCTGTTGGATCAGGCTTTATCGCAATAACAGCAAAAATAATAATAAACAGTAATAATGGCCAAAACCGGCGCATTTTTTCTTCCTGAAGATGTAAAAAATTCCACTATAATGCCAGTAAATTAAGATTAATGAGAGTTATATGAAAGAGATGTTACAGATCTTCGAGCAGGCGGATCAACTTTACACCTTAGCTGAAATTGATCAGGTGCTTGAACAATTGGCAGAGAAACTAACGCTGCAATACGCAGATAAAAATCCAGTGATATTGTGTGTAATGAATGGTTCGGTGATAACGACGGGTCATTTATTACCTAAGCTGAATTTCCCTTTGGAGCTCGATTATATTCACGCGACTCGCTATGGCGAAAAAACAGTGGGTGGTGACTTGGTTTGGCAGTCAGAACCGATGATTGATTTAGCTAATCGTACGGTGATTTTGATAGAAGATATTTATGATCAAGGTGTGACCTTGATGGCCTTACGTAAATTTTGTGAGGAGGCAGGTGCTAAAACAGTGGTGTGTCTGGCATTGGTCGAAAAATTGCACGATAACAAAGTCGGACAAGTGCCAGAGTACATCGGTATGACGGTGCCTGATCGCTATGTTTTTGGCTTTGGTATGGATTATCAAGGTTATTGGCGTAATGCGCCTGGGATATATGCAGTGGCGGGTTTATGACAATGTTAGCGATTATTGGTGGTACAGGACTGACGACTTTAAATGGATTAGTCATTACCGAAAAACGTGTAGTGAGTACACCGTTTGGAGAACCTTCGAGTGAGTTATTGATTGGCGAATTTCAAAACAAGCCGGTTATTTTTCTCCCTCGCCATGGAGAACAACATCGTATTCCTCCTCACCGAATTAATTACCGTGCAAATATCTGGGCATTAAAAGAACAAGGTGTGAATAAAATTGTTGCCGTGGCTGCAGTGGGAGGCATTCGAGATGATATGGCGCCGGGTGTGATTGCTGTGCCAGACCAAATTATTGATTATACCCATGGGCGAGAACAGAGTTTTTTTAGCGAAGACTTTACTTCAGATAAGCATATCGATTTTACCCATCCATATGATGATATGTTGCGCCAACATATTTTGAATGCAGGCAAACAGCAAGTGCTAGAAATTGTTAATGGTGGGACATATGGTGCGGTGCAGGGACCTAGATTAGAAACGGCCGCTGAAATTAAACGTATGGCACATGATGGTTGTGCGATGGTCGGCATGACAGGCATGCCTGAGGCTTGTTTGGCTCGTGAACTTGATATTGCTTATGCAACATGTGCATTGAGTGCAAATTGGGCTGCAGGTTTGAGTGACAAAGAAATTACTATGGCCGAGATTGAACAAACTGTTGCTAATGGGATGTCACGAATTAAAAAGATCTTATCGGCGCTTATTCCGTCACCGTAGCACTGCCTTCATTAGGCAAAGAGAACGTTTCTAAATGTTCTACGCCAACTAAAGCGGCTTCGGGTGTATCAATAGGCGTGAGTTGTATTAATGCACCTAATCTTGGGTGGTCAAAGAAATATAACTTTTTACTTCGAACTCGACGTGATTCTTTTAAGTTTGGATTACGCGGAGCACTAATATCGATGCCGTCAGGGGATGCATCAGACCAGGCGTTAACTAAACCGGCATTTTGCATCAGCCATAGGTTCAATTCTGCATGAAGATAGGTCGCTTTATAGAGGCGAATATTGCCATCAACCAATTCATTTTCTGACTTAACAGCAATAGCTTGGGCAAGTCGTTTCTCTAATACAGGTTGTTGCCATGCTTGGTGATAGTGCACTTGATAACGATGAGAACGATCAAGACGTTGTGCTGCAGCAAGCAGCGTTTCATTCTCTGCTGCTTGAATTAATGGTGTGGCCATATCGGTGGATAATGGCGCAACTTCCAACTGTTCAGTTTGCGGCCACTGTTCATCAGTCACTGTCTCTAACTGTTCAAAAACAACGAGTTCTACGTGGTACCACTGTTCAGCGTGTACCTGAAAACTGAATGCAAATAGTGCAATACTGACAAGGGTTTTAACTACTAAATATTGATTGTGCATAGTGGTCGTCGTTATTTGATGAGGGCTTATTGTCTAATGACCACAGTTAAATGTCCAAGTTTTATCTTTAACAGCCTTTTTTACTGATATTATCTGCAATTGAATTTGGGGTAACTATTAGGAGAAAAGAAATGGAAGGTTTTTCAGCGTTTGTCCTCTTTTTAATGGCTTTGGCCATTGTCATCGTATTGATGGGCGTGAAGTCCGTACAGCAGGGGCGTGAGTTTACCGTCGAGCGCTTTGGTCGATACACCCGCACATTACGCCCTGGTTTGAACTTGATTGTGCCTGTGATTGATAGCGTCGGTGCCAAAATTAACATGATGGAACAGGTCTTGGATGTGGCCTCACAAGAAATTATCACTAAAGATAATGCGATGGTTCGTGTTGATGGCGTTGTATTTTTTCAAGTAGTGGATGCCGCCAAAGCAGCGTATGAAGTCAATAACTTACATAACGCGATATTGAATTTAACCATGACCAATATTCGTACTGTGATGGGCTCAATGGATTTAGATGAACTGTTATCTAAGCGAGATGAAATCAATGCACGCTTATTAGGGGTAGTGGATGATGCTACGACGCCATGGGGTGTGAAAGTGACACGGATTGAAATTAAAGATATTGCACCACCGGCAGATTTGGTTGAGGCCATGGGACGTCAAATGAAGGCCGAACGTGAAAAACGCGCCAATATCTTGGAAGCGGAAGGTGAGCGCCAAGCTGAAATTCTACGTGCTGAAGGTGAAAAGCAAGCGGTGATGTTAGATGCTGAAGGTCGCCGTGAAGCGGCATTTAGAGATGCTGAAGCGCGCGAACGTTTAGCGGAAGCGGAAGCTAGAGCAACCTTTGTGGTGTCAGAAGCGATTGCCAAGGGTGATATTCAAGCGGTTAATTATTTTGTCGCACAGAAATATGTAGATGCCTTAAAAGATATGGCATCAGCGGACAATCATAAAGTTATCTTCATGCCTCTAGAAGCAAGTAGCGTTATAGGATCATTAGGTGGTATTGCTGAACTGGCCAAAGATACCTTTAAGAAAGGAGCGTGATGATGGAATTGGTATTAGATTTTTGGCATTGGTGGATTCTTGCTGTTGCCCTTGTCATTATTGAAATATTAGCACCGACCTTTTTTGCTTTATGGATGGCGATAGCTGCTTTTTTTACGGGACTTGCGCTGTTTTTAATCCCAGAAATGCAATGGCAATATCAGGTGTTTTTATTTGCAGTTTTATCGGTAATTAGCATTATTGCTTGGCGACGTTATTACAGTAAAAATCCAATTGCGACAGATCAACCTATGTTGAACCGACGTGGTGAACAATATATTGGGCGTGTGATTACACTCAAAATGCCGATAGAAGATGGTCAGGGTAAAGTCCAAGTGGATGACTCGACATGGAAAATTGAGGGTGAAGACTGCCCCGTTGGCACTAAAGTGAAAATTGTAAACGTAGATAATGTGGTCTTTCAGGTGGAGATCGTCAGCTGATTTATGACGACAGTTATTGATTTAATCCGTCATGGAGAACCTGTAGGCGGACATATTTATCGCGGACAATTAGATCATGCTTTAACCGAAAAAGGCTGGCAACAAATGCGGAGCGCTGTTGCTGGTCATGAGCCATGGCAGCAGATAGTAACGTCACCGTTAACTCGTTGTGCTGAGTTTGCCAATGAACTTGGCCAGCGACTAACTATTCCTGTGCAATCACAAGCTGATTTTATGGAAATTGCCTTTGGTGATTGGGAAGGGAAATCTGCACAGCAACTCGAAATAGAAAACAAGGCTGAGTTTTATGCATTTTATGATGACCCTGTAAACAATACACCGCCACAAGCAGAATTATTATTAGCGTTTGAGCAACGCGTTATCTCAGCTTGGACAGCACTGCTAAAGCAGCACCAAGATAAGCATATCTTGCTGGTAGGTCATGCAGGCATGATGCGTATGATTATTAGTCATGTTTTACAAATGCCACTGGAAGCCATGTATCGCATCCATATCCCGCATGCAGGAATCAGTCGTATATCAGTCACAAACGATGGCGCTAGAGCTTATCCTCAATTACTTTTCCATGCAGGAATCTTATGACCGCTTTTTTTAATACCGGTTTAACGCAACAACAGTTTTTAGAACAATATTGGCAAAAGAAGCCACTACTGATACGGCAGGCATTTGTTGATTTTCAAACGCCTATATCGCCTGATGATTTAGCTGGTTTAGCCTGTGAAGCAGATATTGAATCTCGATTAATTCAAGAACATGGCGAGGCAGGGCCTTGGGACGTTAGATCTGGACCTTTTACCGAAGAAGATTTTGCTGAACTTCCTCCTACTCATTGGACAATGTTAGTTCAGGATGTAGATAAACATTGTCCGGAAGTACAGTATTTGCTTGATCCATTTCGCTTTATTCCTGATTGGCGACGTGATGATTTGATGGTGAGTTATGCATCAGAACATGGCTCTGTTGGCCCTCACACAGATGGTTATGATGTGTTCTTGTTGCAAGCGATGGGTACACGGCATTGGCAAATCGGTAATGAAGCTATTCAAGATGCTGAATTGATCCAAGGCTTGGATATCCAAATATTACAAGAATTTGAAGCGGATCAAAGCTGGGACTTGCAACCGGGTGACATGCTGTATTTACCACCACATTTTGCTCATCATGGCGTGGCTTTAAATGATTGCATGACTTTTTCAGTAGGTTTTCGTGCACCATCAAAAATGGACGTATTAGATGCCGTTATTAATGCCATGCTGGAGCAAGAACTAGGCAAGGATAGATACAGTGATCCGGCATTAACTGTTAGCCAGCACCCACATGAGATCAGTCAGCATGCAATCGCAGAAATAAAACAACTATTACATGCGTCCATAGAAGAGGCTACACCTATTATTGCATCAGCATTAGGTTGTTTGGTCACTGATACAAAATCAAGTTTAGTTGAGTTGGCAGAACAATATGGCAGTGAAGCTATTAACCGCGGAGAAATATCGGATTTATTTAATCAAGGCCAACAACTTGAACGTAACCTTTACTATCGAATTGCATGGACTGTAACTGAGCACAAAGGTGGTCAACTGTTTTTTGCTGGCGAGGCCCATGAACTTAGTGACAAAGAGCATTTAATTAAGTTGTCGGAAAACAGCTTGATTACACCGGAAGATTGGTCGCAATTTAAGCAAAGCCCACAAACGATTGATTTGTTATGTCATTTGATTGCTGAAGGCGCTTGGTATTGGAAAAACGGCTGATTAAATATTACTTCCGACGACGTGTTCTTACAAAAACCGTTTTATGACATTTAGGGCAAGGTGGAATGCGGCTGGTTTTTTTGAAGTGAAGGAGGGTATCGCACTCCTGGCAAGCTAATGTACCTATACTAGTAATTTCACCAGTATGATATTCCTGTGCTCGTTTTGCTTGTTCGGCTAATTGCGCAAGTTCTAGCCGTGTTTTGTCGGCAACCTTCACGAAAATATCTAATACACGATCTTCGATTAACTTTAGATCAAAGCTAAACCAACTTGAAATTTCTTTGCCGCTAGACTCGAGATGCTCTGCTGCATCATGCAGATCTCGGCGTAGATAATCGCCGATTTTTTCTGCTTCTTCTTTGGTGATCTCTTTTAATTCAATGGCTTGCCGTTTAGCTTTGTCGATATTTTTTTGTAGTGCCGGTAGCGCTTGTTGCTCAGCAGTATCAAGAAAACTGTCGACACGTTCCATCATTTTGTCGTAGGCAGCAATGAGTTTTTGTTCAATATTTTTCTCAGGCATCACATTACTCCTTTATCCATTAAGGTGTTTATTGTAAGTTAGCACACAATTAATCCTTGGAGGAAGTGATGTTGTTTTCGTCTCGCACAGTTTTTGTTCTAGGTTTTTTATTTTGTTTATCAATGCTCCTGGTTGCTGGATATTTTCAATTTATCGAACACCTTGAGCCTTGCCCGTTATGTATATTGCAACGCGTCTCAATTTTAGTTATTGGAATCATTTTTTTATTAGCAGCACTCCATGGTCCAAAAATGATTGGAACACGGATTTACGGAAGTTTGATTGCGTTATTTTCCTTAGTTGGCGGCAGTATTTCTGCATGGCATGTGCGTTTACAAAACTTACCTGAAGATCAAGTACCAAGCTGTGGACCTGGCCTTAACTTCATGTTGGATAATTTTCCGCTTTCAGAAGCCATCAGCATGGTTTTGCGAGGCTCGGGTGAGTGTGCTGAAGTGCTATGGACATTTATGGGCTTGAGCATTCCCTTTTGGACCTTGGTCGCCTTTGTCGTTTTATTGATCGTAGGGTTTACGCAGTTATTCAAAAAAGATAACAGCGATCTTACTTGGATTTAATCTGACTGATAAACGAGCGGTGCAAGTCGATGGTAATCAGTTCGCCCTGAAAACGTAACTTGACATATTGATGTGATATTTCAACAAGCTCGGCTTCATTGATTTCATCGCCAATAACCAGTTGTTGCCCATTGATAATTGCAATCTTTTGATAAGGATCAATGAGTGTTGTATTCAGAACCCATATCGGTGAATCTGGATCGTCAGGTAGGATATCGGCAATGATGCCGCCATTATGCTCCTGATAATGTGCAGGCCGTGTTGGATCGATAAGTTGAGCTGCAGCGACGCCTACTTGCAATAAAAATACACTGATCACAATGGTGTATAGATAAGACATCTTATAAACCTATCCAATGTTGATCTGTGCTCACAGTATGAACTCTCAATGTGATCTCTGCCTTGGGATAGTCTTTAACGACATATTCAAGTTGATCCCAAAATAATCCCCATGGCGAATTTTCTAACGCTTCAAGGTATTGATGTAACTGTAGATATGTACCACTAAGCTTTATGGTTGTTGCATGTTCATATAACAGTGTTTGAGCATTGTTATTTTGTTGTGAGGATTTTTTTTCATGCTCAAGCGTAATGCTGTATACCGGCTCATTATTTAAAGATACTAATTTCAAACCATGAGATTGCAGAAGTAAGTTGCGTAGTAATTCAGTAATTTTTGTTGGCGAAACAAGTTTATTGAGCTTTTCATCTAGAAGCTGTTGGCTATCTTCAAGCTCTTGAGTTGTGGTGATTATGGCTTGTTTGGTTGTTTTATTGGGATCTACATTTTTTGCTAATGTTACTTTTATCTGGGCAATAGCAACAGCGAGGTCTTGTCCTTGTGAACGGACTTTTTGTAACTCAGCCTGTGTTTGCTGCTGATGCTTTGTGTGATCAGAAAAGAAGAAAATATCCCAGAGTGAATAAACGACGGCAAAAAACACAGCAAGTAAAAGCAGTTTTTCACGAAGGGTTAGTTCATCAAGGTAGTTAGAAATAATAGTTAAGTAGGCATTCATGGTTAGCGAACCGTACTATCTTTACTGGTATGCAGCTTGAAGTTGAAGTAGGCACTATTTTCAGGCTGTTGTAGTTGAAAAACGGAGAAGTTTTTACCTTGAAACTGTTCCGATTTAGCCAAATTATCGATGTATTCAGGTATAAGCTGAGAGGTGTAAGCGCTGCCTTGTAACGCAATAAACTCGCCACTGTTTAATAGGGAAAATTGGGTAAGCCAAAGATCATCAATGTGTTGTTTACTCAGTGCTGTCAACATTGTTGAAAAGCCATGTTGATTGCCGAGCGTTTGATTCGTTAGGTAATCTATTAAGATTTGTTTGGAGTCTAATTGTTGGCGAAGCGCATTGAGTTCAGCAAGCAGTAAAGGATTTTGTTTAAGAGAGTCAACTTGTAGCTGTAAAGCATCAAGTTGCAGTTGCTGTTGTTGAGTTTGCTCAGTTTGAGCAGCGAGTTCGTCATCTAATGAGCGTTGAGTGTTCGCAAAATAGATAGTCAATAAAATAAAAATAATGATAGGTAGAATAGCAACTAACAATACTTGCTGTGCAGGCAAGATGACTTGTTTCGGTTTGAATTGTTCTTGATATAAGTTGACCTGTTGCATGATCCGTTTAAGGCTCCTTCCTTAAAGCACCGCCAATAGCTGATAAACAGCGAGAGGGGAGTGCATCAGTATTTTTAGAATCATTCTGAACTAGACTATCGATATTGATTGATTGTGTATTTATCCCGGTACGTTGCTGTATTAGTTCGGCTAATTTGGTTGAGAATGCAGTATTAGTTTGAATAAATAATTGTTGAATGGGAGCTTGGCGACTATGACTTTCGTAATAATCAAATGTGCGTTGTAATTCGAGTGCTAAAGAATCAAGCACTAGCAAACTGGCATCATCAATGTGTTCGTTTTCAAATATATGAGCTAGCGTATTTAAGCCAATACTCGATGAGCGACTGAGATAGAGGTTATTGTTGAGATATAGGCTTATGCGCGCATAGTCTCCCCATAAATTCAGCAAGGCAAGACCTTCATGTTGCTCAGATTGGTGGCTGAGCAAGTTTCTGGCGGATAATTCAGCAATATCAATGGTGGATAAAGCTAGTTTTGCTGAATGTAGTTGATCGACATGTCGCTGAATAATTGACTTTCGACATGCGACAACCTGAATTGAATTGGTGGTAGAACTCTGTTCACTAGGAAGTTTAATTAAATCTATAACTGCGTCATCAATGTGAAAATCAATAAGATCTTTGATGCGCCAGCGTATAGCTGCCCCCTGTTCTTGACTCGGTACATCTGGGCTTTCAACTTGCAGTAATTGGTATTCGTCTGGCGATAAAACTAGATTGCAAGGGTGCTGGTCGAGCCGATGCTGTAGTTTTAACTCCGCTAATAAGGATGGCTGTTCAGCAATGGTGCTAGGGTAAAACTCAGCGTGTAATAGTGAGGGAAGGAGAGTCTCATGAGAAATGATTGCTAGTGCAATACCTTCTGATGAGAGTGTCAGCCCTGCTGTGAGTTTATCGTCTCTTTTTGTTTTCAGTGAAAACAACGCACCTAGTCCTTTGATTAAATGACAAAGATTAAGTTATCTATTGTTTAGAATAGCTAACTCCTCTTTTAGCGAGCACGGTATGTAATGCGCCCTTTTGACAAGTCATAAGGTGTTAACTGTACCGTTACTTTATCACCCGTTAATATTCGGATGTAATTTTTACGCATTTTTCCGGAGATATGTGCAGTAACAACATGTCCATTTTCTAATTCAACGCGGAAAGTGGTGTTAGGCATCGTGTCGATAACCGTACCTTCAAATTCAATGTGTTCTTCTTTAGCCATAAAATAACTACTATTTTCCTAAGTAAAACAGCAATTTTGCCGTAAATCGGCTGATTATTCAAAGTTTTTTAAACTACTCAGCGGTTGCCATTGTTGATTTGTATAGGCTTCCACAGATGAAAAATGCTGTTTATAACTCATTTTGGAACAGTTTTTTATCCAGTAGCCTAGATATAACCAAGACAGGCCATGTGTTTGCGTCAACTCGATTTGTTTTAAGATCGAAAATGTCCCCAAGCTTCGTTTTTCAAGATCGGGGTCAAAAAATGTATAAAATGCGGATGCTCCATTGGCAATAAAATCAGTAACTGCGACAGCGATGAGTTTCTGATCATATCGAATCTCAATAAATTGAGTGTCACTCCAATTGCTGGTCAGGAAATTGGTATAACTTTCTTCCGTGGGGTTATCCATGCCACCACCAGAGTGCCTACTTGCTAAATACTTGCAATAAAGTAGGTAATGTTCAGGATCAAATTCCGCGGGTTTAATTACCACCGTCAAATCAACATTTCGTTTTAAGCAGCGACGTTGACTACGATTAGTTTTGAAAAGTTGGGTATTGATCCGAACGGGAATGCATTGCTGACATTCTTCACAAAAAGGTCGATAAGAAATATCACCACTACGCCTAAACCCATGTTGAATAAGATGGGTATAGAGTTGGTTTGTCATATCTTGATTAGGGTCTGGATAGATATTACGGGCTTGTTGGTCCTCAAGGTACGAACATTGATGAGGACTGTCTTGATAAAATTGAATGGTATTACTCATGATATCTCTGGTAAGTCTTTATCTAATTGCCATGCTTGAAGTTCTTGAGCCTGTGGGCAAAGCATATTGAGTTGAGTAATAAAATTATGACGCGATATTTCTTCTGCACCCAGACTCGCTAAATGAGCGGAATGCACTTGGCAATCTATCAATGGAAAGCCCCAACGGTTGAGTTGTTGGCATAAAGCCACCAGTGCGATTTTAGAGCTATCTCGAACAGTACTGAACATGGACTCACCAAAAAATGCATTGCCAATTGCAACGCCATATAGACCGCCAATAAGTTCATCTTGTTGCCAACATTCAATACTGTGTGCGAAACCTTGTTGATGCAGTGCGGTGTATGCACCGATCATTTGCGGGTGTATCCAACTGCTGTTTTCAGGATCTAATGGCTGATTGGATCGAGGAACGGAACAAGCCAGCATGACTTGATCAAAGGCACGATCCATAGAAACACGGATATCTGTTGTACGCAGTGTTTTTTTTAAGCTTTTAGATACTTTGACGTGATCGGTAAATAACACCATTCGTGGATCAGGACTCCACCATAAGATGGGGTCGTTTTTATTAAACCATGGAAAAATACCATGCCGATAGGCACTCAGTAGGCGTTCAGTTGATAGATCACCGCCGGCAGCTAGTAGCCCATCATCAAATGCTTGCTCGACAGGAGGGAAGCTATTGTTAGATGAGGCCTCTAACCAGGTGATAGACATGGCTAATCATGCATTTGAGCGTTGAGTTCTTTGGCCCAGTGAATAGCGTCTAAATACGCTCTCACCAGTACTTCAATAGGAAGCGGGGAAGCATCGACCGCTGCCCAGTCACCTTTTTCATAATTTATCGAATCTTGTAATGCACGGCCAACTGCACCAGTCCTATTTAATAAAGCTTGGTTAAGTTCATCAGATAAAGGCAGGCGCTCGATGATTGAGGCCAACGGTTTATCCATTAAGGCATCAAGCGTTGAGAATAAGCCTGCTGCAAAGAATGTTTCAGCTTGGCCTTTATAATATTTAGCCAATAGCTCGGTCATCCTTGCTCGAGTCATTGCAACAATACGTAATTCGTTGGGCTTATCGTCTAGACCCGATAAGCTCAATAAGCTTGCCCACGTTTTAATTTTATTTTGACCTAACATCACGATGGCTTGTTTGATGCTTTCAATTTCTTTGGGCAGACCAAAGAAAGCAGAATTAATCAATCGCAATAATTTATAACTTAACGTGACATCTTGATTTATGGTTTCAGCTAGATCGGCAGGGTCAACTTCTGGATCTTGCAATTTAACTAATAATTCGAGCAAGGTCTGCGATGACGGTGAAATCTTTTTGTTATTTTTTTTTGCTGGTTGAGTATAAAACTCGCCTTGAACGAGATCGAGTTTCTGAGCTTGGCAGAAAGTATATTCATCATGCGCATTGACATTCGTGGCACACATTACCTTGTGATGGCTACGCCATTCAGACAAATGGTCACTTAAATCCTGATGTTCAACATGAGCCATATCGATGAGTAAAGTGATACTGCCATCATCTTTTTCTTGTTCGGCATGGCTGGCAAACTCAAGCGAAGAATTTTTCTCGGTGCTGGGGCTCTCACCAGTAATATCGAGTGTGAACTTGATGCTAGATGCAGGTAGGTGAGAAAGCACCTCTTGCCATGAATCAGGGATTGATAACAATACTTTTTGCTTGTCACAAATGGTGGGTAAAATGGAGGTTATCTGCTCCATGAACTCAGGGACTTCACTATCGTTCGAGAGTGCTTCACCTGTTTTGTCTAAAAAGCTTAGGTGATAACCATCAACTTCAACATCAAGCCGTTCAGAAACAACAAACAACGGCTGTCGATAAATGATGCCTGGATATGTTTTTAATAACTCAAATGGAGCCGTATCTTCCATAGTTCACTCATCTGTTTGGTTGAGGTTAGATCGATTCCCGACCTGAAAATGCATGAGATAGTGTACCACTATCAACATACTCTAATTCACCACCAAGCGGTATGCCATGAGCGAGTCTGCTGACAGGTATGTTACGTTGGCGGGCTAGTTGGCTGATATAGTGAGCTGTAGCCTCACCTTCAACAGTTGGGTTAGTGGCAAGGATAACTTCTTGAATAGTATCTTGATCAAACAGCTCAATAAGTTGAGGAATGCCTAACGCATCTGGTCCTATGCCATCGAGTGGTGAAAGGTGGCCAGATAAAACAAAATACTGTCCTTTATAGTGTGTTGCTTGTTCGATGGCTAAGACGTCGCTTGGCATTTCAACAATGCAAAGTTGGTCTTGGCGACGTTGTTCATCACTACAACGGCTACACAACTCTGTTTCACTTAATATTCGGCAGCGCTGACAGTGGTTGACCTGTTGTAATGCTTGACTGAGCGCATTGGCTAACCGTTCTCCACCATCACGATTACGTTCGAGCAAATGAAAGGTCATACGTTGAGCTGACTTTGGACCAACGCCAGGTAAGCAGCGTAAGGCATCAATCAACTGTTCTATTTTTGGTCCCAAACTAGCCATTTGAAAATAAAGGCCTTTTAGAAGGGCATTTTCATGCCTGGTGGCATCATGCCAGACATACGATCTTGTGACGTTTTTTCAACTTGACGTACTGCATCATTCATTGCAGCGGCGATGAGATCTTCTAACATTTCCTTGTCATCTTCGAATAAGGCATCTTCAATAGATACGCGTTTTACATCATGCTTGCCGGTCATAATAACTTTAACCATGCCGCCACCCGCTTGACCTGTGATTTCCACATTTGCCAGCTCTTGTTGTGCCTTTTCCATATTGGCCTGCATTTGCTGGGCCTGTTTCATTAGGTTTCCGATTCCACCTTTCATAGGTATTCCTCTTGATTTAATCGATTGATTTTATTGAGCTTTCGATGACACGAGCGCCAAAAGTCTTTTTCATTGCATCTACGGCAGGATCGTTGTGTATTGAAGCTGTCGCTTGCTGTTGTTTAATGGAAGCTTCCTCAGCGCGTTCTGACGCTAAAGTTTGCCGACTATCATTGTTTGTAGTGTTTTGTTCAAAAATCAATGAGAGCTCATAGCCTAATTGTTTGCTTAATGTTGATTCTAAACGTTCTTGTGCTTTTGGTGTAGCAAGGTGAGCAAGTTCCGGTGCTAGAGATAGATATACTTTGTGATCTTCTGATTTGATAAAAGCACTATTATCTGCGAGTTGGCGCGCTAATGCAGCTAACTTGAGGGTAGCAATATTTTGTGTCCAATTTTCTTCAGTTAATGCATCAGCATCATTTTGTGATGTGGGTGCTGTTAGCACCTTTTCTTTTATTTTTGTCACTTCGACAATATCTTGTGGCTGTGGCTGTGGCTGTGGCTGTGGCTGTGGCTGTGGCTGTGGCTGTGGCGTTACGTCTTCTTCTGCCTGTTGAGT
>ENA-OSET01002132-OSET01002132.1-sediment-metagenome-genome-assembly--contig:-NODE-2132-length-19494-cov-3.558531_pt1 | contig 19494 bp, 9 predicted proteins | sample MGYA00237882_ERZ534229 | MGnify/ENA primary metagenome ERZ534229 (study PRJEB26408, sample SAMN06266212) | sediment metagenome | isolation source: Hudson Canyon methane seep mesocosm | place: USA:Hudson... | reverse complement strand
GAACGCCACGGTGCGTTGCAGATGACCGCGGCGGCGCTGCCGGTGCTGAAGGGAGAGGCCGAAATCTCTCTGCGCAGGGATTCGATAAAAACAGCAAGCCGCCGTCCTGCGGTCAAAGCATTGGTATCTGAGGAAGATGCGCCGTTGTTGTCGGCGTTAAAGGCCAAGCGTCGGGCCTTGGCCGAGGCGCAGAAAGTGCCGGCTTATGTGATTTTCCCCGACCGCACCTTGATAGAAATGGCGGAAGCCCGCCCCGGTGATCTGGATGCGATGGCGCATGTTGGTGGGGTGGGTGCGAAGAAGCTGGAGCGCTATGGTGATCTGTTTCTGGAGGTTATCAATGGTGCAGCCGAGGAGGTTCACCCAGCACGGCGCAAATTGGCAGGGCGGTCTGCGGGAACGTTGTATGATGCGTTGTTAGAGGCACAGAGCCAGTTGGCTCGCGGAGAGGGCGGCACTGAAAAACCCCTCAGCTGCTCTGCCAGCCTGTTGGCAAAGGTCGCACAGTTGCGGTCGAGCGATGAGGCGGGGCTTGAGCGTCTGCTTGGCGACAAACGTGCAGAGAGATTTGCAGCCGCGTTTCTGGACGTGCTGCGGTCAGAAGGCTAGACAAGTCAGAATCTAAATAAGGGGGCAGGGATGCTAGTAGCCATCTCACCAGCTAAGCGGCTGGATTGGACAGAACGCGATGTCGCGGTAACACAACCTGATTTTCAGGACGATGCTATTCGTCTGGCGAAAACAGCGCGTAATCTGACACTTGGCGATTTGAAAAAACTGATGTCCCTGAGCGACGATCTAGCCAAGCTGAATCGTGATAGGTTTCGTGAATTTTCTGATGAACCGGGCGCTGATGTGACCCGACCGGCTGCGCTGGCTTTTGCGGGTGACACTTATCAGGGGCTCGAAGCGGGGACTTTGGATGAGGAAGAGATGGTCTGGGCGCAGGATCATCTGCGCATTCTGTCAGGGCTATATGGTGTACTGCGGCCGCTGGATGCGATCCAAGCTTACCGGTTGGAGATGGGCAGTCGGCTTAAAACCAGACGTGGAAAGAACCTTTATGACTATTGGCGTGACCAGCTAAGCAAGTCGCTGAACTCCCAAGCGGAAGCCGTTGGGAGCCAAGTGTTAGTGAATTGCGCCAGTCAGGAATATTTTGGTGCGGTGGCCCCCAAAGCGTTGAAGCTGAAGGTCATTACACCGGTGTTTATGGAAGACAAAGACGGATCCCCCAAAGTGGTGAGTTTCTTTGCCAAGCGCGCCCGTGGCGCGATGGCGCGTTTTATCATTCAGAACCGGTTGCGGGATCCTGACGGTTTAAAGGATTTCGACGTCGGCGGGTATAAATATCAGGCTAAGATGTCGACGGCAGATGCGCCAGTGTTCTTACGACCTTATGCCAGTTAGTCACGGGTCAGATTGATTGCGGCTGAACAGGTTGCGCTTCATCGGGGAGGTGCTGTTCAATCCGCTCGTGAATGACGGCTTTGCGCAATGGCTTGGTTAGATAGAAATCTAGACCAGCGGCCAGAATGCCCTCTGAGTCACCGTCCATGGCATGGGCAGTAAGTGCAACGATCGGAACATGGCGACCTGTGGATTTTTCGATTTCCCGGATTTCGGACGTGGCCTGTTTCCCGTCCATTTTGGGCATGGAGATATCCATAAAAATCAAGTCAGGGGAAAACTCAGAATAGGCTTCCACGGCTTCAATTCCATTGTTGGCAAAGCGGATGTCGATGTTCAGATCCTTGACCATCTTCCTGAACACCAATTGATTGGTCTTGTTGTCTTCGGCCGCCAGAATTCGCATCAAACGCTGCGGGTTGTTGTCGGGCACCGGGTTTTGGTTCTCGGGCTGAAGTTCCTCGATTATAGGTGCTTCGGTCCCAGCTGTGGAAGATGCTGAGTTGGCCTGCTGTTCGGTTTGGGAATCAGACTGTAGGCTATGCTCGGGGAAGGCCGCAGCTTCCTTTGACGCATCTGTTGAATCAGCCAGAGGTTCCTTGTCAGGGAACACGGCGCCCATGTCTGCCAATTTGGTAAACAGATCTTTTCGAAGCACCGGTTTTTGCAAAATCCCCTGAACCAGATTCTGAGTGGTATTGTCCCTGGCAAAATTCGAATTCGAGCTGAGCAAAAGGAACGGCACATCAGACCAGTCCCCTTGTCGCAAAGCAGTGGCAAATTCTACTCCGTCCATGCCCGGCATGTGGTGATCGCTAATCACCAAATCGATGGTCTCGTCCATCTTGAGCAATGCTTCGCTGCCCGAAGTTGCAGTTGTCACTTCGGCGCCCAGCACTTGCATCTGTTTTTTCAGAATTGAACAGTTCATGGGCAAATCATCAACAATCAACACATGCCGCAGGTTCGCGGGCAGTTCAGCCGCGCGGGGTTGTGGCCCCTCTGCCATCGGCAACGGCACCCGGAACCCAAAGCATGATCCAACGCCCTCTTCGCTTTCAACCCAGGCTGACCCGCCCATCAATTCGATCAGACGTTTGGAAATCGCCAGCCCGAGGCCGGTACCTTCAAACTGCCGGTTGCGTTCGTCTTCAACCTGATTGAACTCGCCAAAAATATGCTGGATCTTGTCCTCAGGAATCCCAATTCCAGTATCTTCGATAGCGACATGAATGGCACAATTTTTGTCATCGGCGTCAGGCACACCGGTAACACGCAGCGCAACATAGCCTGATTTGGTGAACTTTATGGCATTGCCGACCAAATTTGTCAGGACCTGTCGTATGCGGCCAGGGTCGCCGAGGAACTGTGTTGGCAGGAACAAATCATAGTCCACCAGCATCGCCAGCCCTTTGTCCCGCGCCGTTGGCTGCAAAAGCATCACAACTTCATGGATGCACCGCTCCATGTCAAAAGGTTCACTGTGCAGCACCAATTTGTCGGCTTCGATCTTAGAGTAATCCAGCACGTCATTGATGATAACCAGCAGCGCCTCACCAGAGTTTTTGATGGTGTCAGCATAGAGCCGCTGTTCATCACTCAGGTTGGTGTCGTTCAGCAGTTCTGCCATGCCGACAACCCCGTTCATCGGGGTCCGGATTTCATGGGACATATTGGCCAGGAAAGCAGACTTGGCGCGGTTGGCTGCCTCGGCTCGTTCTCGGGATGCGCGCAGTTCTTCTTCGTATTGAACTGATGACGTAATATCCAAAGCCAGACTGACGACGTCGCCGCCGTGACCACGTTGGTCAATCAGTTTGATATAGCTATTGTTCCACAGCTGGAGCACCACAGGCTCTGGCGTAGGTGACACCCAACGCGCGGTCATCATTTCCCGCCACGCATCCGGGTTAAGCTGACCAGTGTTGACCAGACCTTCGTCCGTTAGAATCTGTAAGATGCGAATGTAGGGTATGCCGGGGGCAACCTCTTCCAGCCCTTCAAACGTGTTCAGATAGGCCGTGTTCGCACCGATCAATTTGCTGTCAGCGCCGAAAAAAGCAAACCCATCCTGAATGGTCTGGATCGAGTGCCACAATCGGCGTTCGGCCACTTCTATCTTTTCGTTTGCCACATGCAGGTCAGATTTGACCTTTTCATTCTCATCCCGGACGGTTGCAACCTCGTCCCGAAAGGTTGCAACCTCAGCTTGAGTCGCGCCAATCTGCTTGGTCAACGCCATTGCATGACGCCCAAGTTTTCGATTTGCGGCTGAAAGCTCCGCCTGCTTTAGCTCAAGCAGGCGCTCAGCAGCCAAACGGGCACGCCGTTCGAGAGCAAATTTATCAGCTATGGGCATCCTTATGGGCTCCAGCGACAACGAAACAAGAGGGTAAACCCCAAGATCAATTCAAAACGTGAAATACTAATTAAGCCTAGCTACGTCGTCATCCTTGCCATGTGGTTAATCGCGTGACAGCCTGAGTATAAATTTGGAGGGTGTTATGTTACGAGTGTCCGTTCGCTTTTTACTTTTTATTTTCATTGGGTTATCGCATATTTCAGCAGCCTGGTCCGAGTCGCCAGTCCCGGATTTCCGGTTTGTCGCAACCAAAGATATCGACTTCTATGGCTCTGATTTACAATCGATTTTTGATACAGACCTGAATAGTTGCGTGCGTGTCTGCGCAAGTCAGGACGAGTGTGTGGGTTTTTCGTTCAACTCCAGGTCGAATTCCTGCTTTCCTAAAAGTTCCATAGGGGAATCAAGCCCTTATGTTGGTGCCTTTTCAGCGCAAAAGATCGCAACGTCGGCAACGATTCGCGCTATCGGAGAATCTCAAGGCGCAACACTGGCCTTTCTAAAGCCGGTTGACCTGACACGTGCCAGAGATCTTGCCCGCGAAATCGGGCTGCGTCATCCGGCGGGCAGTTTTGAATTGGATCAGATGATTCAGGCCGCCCGTGCCCGTGCCCAAGAAGGCAATAACACTGCCGCAATGCGCTGGATGGGAGCCGCGGTCTCACTGAGCGACCAGCCAGAGCTTTGGGCCGATTACGCCGACTATTTGTTGCGGATCGAGGACGTGGGTAGCGCTCAGAAACGTAAATACCAATCAAACGCACTGTCGGCAGCGGTGAATAGCTATTTGCGCAGTGAACGCCGTGGCACGCAGACCAATGCATTGGTTATTGCTGCCCGTGCCTTAGAGGCACTGGGCCGTGGCCGCGACATGCTGCCAACTCTGCGTCTGGCCGAGGATATACAGCCCCGGCGAACCACTGCCGAGATGTTGGACAGCGCAATAGGAAAATACGGGTTTCGAGTCAAAGATAGTACCATCGAAAGCGACAGCGCCGCGCCGCGGATTTGCATCGAGTTCACAGAAGTGCTGGTCAAATCCGGGGTGGATTACGGTGACTACGTGAAACTGCCAAGCCAGCGCATGGTGGCCGAACCCAACGGGCGTCAGTTGTGTATTGATGGCGCTGAACATGGCGAGCGGTATCGTGTGACCCTGCGCCGTGGATTGCCTGCGGCCAATGGCGAGATGCTGTACCGCGATATTGAGCTGAACCATTATGTGCGGGACCGATCAGCCACGGTTCGGTTTCCTGGTCGGTCCTATGTGCTGCCCAAGTCCGATCTGGCAGCGCTGCCGATTGAAACGGTCAACCTGACGGAAGTTGAACTGCGCCTGCGGCGAGTCAGCGACCGCAACCTGTTACGGGCGCTGCAAGAAGGCTTGTTTGGCCGTCCGATGTCCCAATGGCAGGACGAATATTTCTCGGATGAGATTGCCGAGGAGGTCTGGACCGGGTCTGCTGACGTGCAAAGCGAGCTGAACCGGGACATGACCACCCGCCTGCCGTTGACCGAGGCAATTGCTGGTCAGCCGGTTGGAATCTACGCTCTAAATGCCAGTATCCCAGGGGCTGATCCCTATGATGATCCGGCGGCGACCCAATGGTTTGTCCTGTCAGATCTGGGAATTAGTTCAATGTCAGGCGCAGATGGGCTGCATGTGCAGGTTAACGGTTTGTCTGATGCCATGGCCAAACCAGGGGTCGAGATCACACTGGTGTCGCGTGCAAATGCGGTGCTGGGTACGGCGATGACGGATGACAGTGGCTATGTCCGTTTTGCCCCCGGTTTGTCGCGGGGGCGTGGGGCTGGTGCTCCGGCGATGATCCTGGCGCAAAGTGGCGAGACAGATTTCGGATTTTTGTCGCTGACAGATCCGGGGTTTGACCTCTCTGACCGTGGCGTCGAGGGACGGCCTGCACCGGGGCCAGTGGATGTCTTTCTGACCACCGATCGCGGTGCGTATCGCGCCGGTGAGGTTATGAATGTGACGGCCCTGGCGCGGGACAGCAAGGCGCAGGCCATCGAGGGGCTGCCATTGATCGCCATTCTGTCCCGGCCGGATGGGGTGGAATACAGCCGCCATATCTCGGACGGTGGCCAAATGGGCGGTCATGTCTTTGCCCTTCCGGTTGGGCTTTCGGCGCCGCGCGGCACCTGGCGTTTGGACATCAAAGGCGATCCCAAAGCACCGGCACTGGCCAGCCGCCAGATCCTGGTTGAGGACTTCCTGCCCGAGCGGATCGACTTTACGCAAAGCCTGCCAACGGGCGGTTTGCGCCCTGGTGACGATGCGCCGCTGACGATCGATGCGCGTTACCTGTTTGGCGCACCGGGCGCCGGGCTGGCGATCGAAGGCGATGTCAGCCTGCGTGCTGCTGCAACAGTGGACGGTTGGTCTGGCTATAAGTTTGGTCGTTATGACGGACAAAGCACCACTCAACGCAGCTATTTTGGTGACGAAAAAACCGATGCCCAGGGATTGGCCACGGTCTGGGTCGACATTCCCACTGGCGCGGCCACGGGCAAGCCGATGACGGCTACGGTCACCACGCGTCTTGCTGATGGATCGGCCCGTCCAGTTGAACGCCGTATGACTGTGTCTGTGCGCCCGGATGCTGCGGTCATCGGGATCAAGCCGATGTTTGACGATGTTGTGGGCGAGGGGGGCGAGGCTGGTTTCAGTGTGATTGGCCTTAGCCCTGATCTGCAGCCAATTCCAATGCAGGTAAAATGGACCCTGAACCGGGTGCGCACGCATTATCAGTGGTATCAGCTTTACGGCAATTGGAATTGGGAACCGATCACCCGCCGCACCCGCGTCGCTATGGGCGAGGCCGCACTGTCGGGCGAGCCATTGGTTTTGTCCGAACCCGTTGACTGGGGCCGCTACGAGTTGGTGGTGGAGCGGTTGGATGGGGATGAACATGTCTCGGCTGCGTTGGACTTTTATGCCGGTTGGTACGCCCCGGCGGATGCGGCTTCGACCCCGGATCGGCTGGAGCTGTCGCTGGATCGCGAGACCTATCTGCCCGGCGATACTGCGGAATTGCGTATCGTGCCGCGCGCGGCGGGCACTGCCTTGATTTCGGTTATGTCAAACGAGTTGATCGAGCGCCACGCGGTAGAGGTGCCTGCCGGTGCCTCGGTTATTCCTTTGACCGTGACCGAAGACTGGGGCAGTGGTGCCTATGTCAGTGCCATGGTGATCAAGCCGATGGAGGGGGCAACGGACCAAACTCCAGCCCGGGCACTTGGATTGGCGCATGTCACAATTGAGCAACCCGGTCAGCAGCTGAGTGTCACCGTGGACGTACCCGACGTGGCCCGCCCTAGGGGGACCGAGACCGCAACAATCCATGTTGATGGTGTCACTGCCGGGGACGATGTCTGGGTCAGTGTCGCTGCCGTGGATCTTGGTATTCTTAACCTCACGGGGTTCAAAAGCCCGGATCCATCGGCGTATTACTACGGCCAGCGCCGTCTGGGGATGGAGCTGCGCGATATCTATGGTCGTCTGATCGACGGCCAGAACGGCGCTCTTGGGCAAGTGCGCTCGGGCGGGGATGCCGATACTGGGATGCGGATGGATTCGCCGCCTCCGACACAGGATTTGATGTCGGTGTTCTCGGGGCCTTTGCAGGTCGGAGCGGATGGTACGGTAGATTTCCCGATTGAGCTGCCAGCCTTTAACGGCACGGTGCGGTTGATGGTAGTGGCCTGGTCAGGCCGTGCCGTGGGGCAGGCCGAACAAGACATGCTGGTGCGTGATCCGGTGGTTGTCACCGCTTCGGCACCACGGTTCCTGGCACCTGGGGACAGCAGCCGTGTGTTGCTGGAAATCGTTCACGCCGATGGGCCAAGTGGCGAGATGGCCCTGACCGCCCGCGCACTGGGCAGTGGGTTGCAACTGGGCGAACTGCCTGCATCGGTGACGCTGACCCATCAGGGCAAGGCCACACTAGAGCTTGCGGTTTCGGCACTTGAAGTGGGCGATCCGGAGATCGAGCTGACCCTGACCACACCCGCTGGGCAAGCGCTGGTTCAACAGTTGCGCCTGCCAGTGCGGGCGAATGATCCGGTGGTCTCTCAAACCCGGCGTTTTTCGCTTGGGTCAGGGGATAGTTTCCGTTTCAGTGCTGATGTCTTTGCCAACCTGCGCGCTGGTACAGGACGCGCCGTGTTGTCGGCGGGTCCATTGGCCAAGTTCGACGTGCCCGGATTGCTAAGCTCGCTGGATCGATACCCCTATGGCTGCACCGAACAAGTGACCTCAAAGGCGATGCCGTTGTTGTACCTGTCCTCGGTGGCACAGGCCTCGGGGTTGGGCAATGGACCTGCGGTGCAGGGGCGCGTGCAAGATGCAATCGCCAAGGTGTTGACCCGTCAGGCCAGCAACGGTGCCTTCGGGATGTGGCGGGCTGAAAGTGGCCAATTCTGGCTGGATGCCTATGCCAGTGATTTCCTCAGCCGGGCACGGGCGCAGGGCTATATTGTGCCGGATCAGGCTTTCCGTCAGGCGATGGACAACCTGCGCAACCGGGTGAATTACGCAGCTGACTTTGATCATGGCGGCCGGGCATTGTCCTATGCGTTGTTGGTTCTGGCGCGTGAAGGCGCGGCGGCGATGGGCGATCTGCGCTATTACGCCGATGTCAAAGGCGATGCCTTTGACTCGCCGCTCGCTGCTGCCCAGCTTGGTGCTGCTCTGGCAGCTTACGGGGATCAGATCCGGGCCGACCAGATGTTCTCACGCGCGGCGGCGATGATTGGCAAGATCAAACCCGAAGCTTCGTTGTGGCGTGCTGATTTCGGCACCCCGTTGCGCGATGTGGCTGCGGTTTTGGCCCTTGCGGTTGAGGCCGGAAGCACAGCGGTGGACCGTGATCGTCTAAGCAACCGTATTGTTCGCGTCAGTGGAGGGCGGTCAACGCAAGAATCCGCATGGACGCTGATGGCGGCGCAGGCGATGATCGACATTCCCGAGGATTCGGGCCTGTTGGTTGACGGCAATCCGGTGCCGGGTGCCTTTGTTCAGGTGCTTGAATCCGATGCCGCAGGCAGGGTGATCGACATCTCTGTCGCCTCGGGGCGCAGTACGGATATCACGCTGACCACACTGGGTGTCCCCGAGGTTGCGCCGCAGGCTGGCGGCACTGGCTTTACCATCGAACGAGAGTATTACGCGCTAGATGGCACGCCGATTGAGCGACGTGAGTTTACGGTAGGGGAACGGTTCGTCACCGTGCTGAGGATTTCTCCCCATGAAAACCTGGGCGCGCGGCTGATGGTGAATGATCCCCTGCCAGCAGGGATTGAGATTGATAATCCCAATCTGCTGCGCTCTGGCGATCTGCGTGACTTGAGCTGGTTGAAACTGGCCGGTGCAGAACATACCGAGTTCCGCTCGGATCGGTTCCTGGCAGCGGTCAATTTGCGCGGTACTGGCAAGGTGACACTGGGCTATATCGCCCGCGCGGTAACACCGGGCAACTTTCACCACCCGGCTGCTTCGGTCGAAGATATGTATCGCCCGGCCTACCGCGCCCGCACGGATACAGGCCGTGTTACGGTCCGGTGAGACCTGTGGCGCAAATCACCAAGGGTAGTGCCAAACCTAGGGCGGGTGCGAAAGCGCCCTCCCAAGGGGAGGTCGGACGTTTCCCGGCCTATCAGTCGGCCAAGTGGTGGAGAGGGTGGGGCGTGGCGCTTGCTATCACGCTTGCTGTCCTCCTCGTCGGCGGAAACCGCGCTTTCAATTTCTGGATCGATAGCACGGAACTACCGGTCACCCTGGCCGAGACGTCGACCGAAGTGCGCGACCGTAACGGTCAGCTATTGCGTGCTTATCCGGTAGGAACGGGCATTTGGCGGCTGGCGGTGCACCCTGATCAAGTCGACCCCAGCTATCTTTCTATGCTGGTACGCTATGAGGACAAACGGTTCTGGAGCCATTCCGGCGTTGACCCTCGGGCCATGGCGCGCGCGGTAGGGCAGGCGGTGTGGAACGGCCGGGCGGTGTCAGGCGGATCAACCCTGACGATGCAGGTGGCCCGGTTGTTAGAAGACGGCAGCACTGGGCGCTGGGAGGGCAAGCTGCGTCAGATCCGTCTGGCACTGGCTCTGGAACGGCGGCTGAGCAAGCAACAGATCCTGACACTTTATCTGACCCATGCCCCATATGGTGGCAACTTAGAAGGAATCCGGGCGGCAACTCTGGCGTGGTTTGGCAAAGAACCCAGGCGGCTGACGGCCTCGGAATCTGCGCTTTTGGTGGCCTTGCCACAGTCCCCTGAGCGCCGCCGTCCTGACCGCGCGCCGGACAGTGCCCGTGCTGCCCGTGACCGGGTTTTGTCGCGGATGTCACGTCAGGGCGTGATTGATGCAAGTGAGATGCAGATGGCGCAGGCCGAGGCAATCCCGCGCAGGATGGTGCCTTTTGCCCAACTGGCGCCTCATCTTAGTGACCGAATGCTGGCCACCGACCCGGATTTGCAACGATTTGACCTGACCATTGATGCGGGCGTACAGGCCCGGATGGCGCAGCTGCTGCGGGATGCGACCCGGCAAGGCGGCGAACGGTTATCGGCGGCGATGGTTGTTGCGGACTATCAGACCGGAGAGGTGCTCGCTTCGGTTGGTTCACCCGGCTATCGCGACAGCAGGCGGTTGGGTTTTGTTGATATGACACAGGCGCTGCGATCCCCTGGATCAACGCTGAAACCGTTGATTTACGGGCTGGCCTTTGATGAGGGGTTGGTTCATCCGGAAACACTGATTCACGATGGGCCGGTGAATTTTGACGGCTATGCTCCGCAGAACTTTGACGGCGAATTTCGCGGCGATGTGCGGGTGCGCGAGGCGCTGCAACTGTCTTTGAATATCCCAGTGGTCAAGCTGGCGAATGAATTGGGCGCTCCGCGTATCATGTCGGCCCTGCGCCGCGCCGGTGCCACACCAAAACTGCCCGGAGGCGTACCGGGACTGGCCATTGCGCTGGGCGGAGTTGGCGTATCGCTGCACGATCTGGTGCAGCTTTATGCTGGGCTGGCGGCAGGCGGGCAGGGGCCGAGGCTGTCGCTGCGCTTGGATGAGGTCAGTTCTCAACAGGGGCGATTGGTTTCGGGTGTGGCGGCCTGGCAGTTGATGGACATCCTGCGCGGATTGGCGCCGCCACAGGGCGCGCGGGCGGGGGTGTTGGCTTATAAGACGGGGACATCTTACGGCCACCGGGACGCCTGGGCGCTGGGCTGGGACGGGCGCCATGTGATCGGCGTCTGGATGGGCCGCGCGGATGGCACACCTGTGCCTGGTGTATTTGGTGGCAGCCTGGCAGCGCCGGTCTTGTTCGAGGCCTTTGGACGGTTAAAGCCCGGTTTCGAGCCGCTGCCCCCGCCACCAGCTGCAACGCTGATTGTAAGTTCTGCCGAGCTGCCCCAACCCCTGCGCCGGTTCCGCCCGCGTGATGCGGCATTTGAAGAACCCAGCGATGCACCGAAGCTGGTGTTTCCACCGGATGGAGCCCGACTGGCATTGCTGGATGCGTCTCTGACCCTGAAACTGCGCGGCGGAACTGCTCCATTTTTGGTGCTGGCGAACGGGTTGCCGGTGATTCAGGGGCAGCATGTTCGAGAGTTCGAGATCCCTAATCCGGGCCGAGGATTTTCTGCATTGGTGGTGATCGATGGGAAAGGCAAATCAACTCGCGTCACTGTGCGGGTTGAGTGACAATTAGATGTTGAACCAAAGGCTCCCGCGTTTGCACGGTGCATCGGCAAGTGCCGAGACACCGTACAGACTTGGGCGTAGCGCCGCGCAAAGCGCGGCGCTACGCCCAACGGGAGGCCGACCTCCATTGGGAGGTCAACGACGGGCGGGAGCCATTGAAAAGACGAAAGTTGGGCCGCCCGTCAGTTATCGCCGGCCCTCTCGGATCCAACCAACCGTGATGAAAAATGATGCCAATAGCAGTACCAGCCAGGGTGGTAGCAATTGGGATTGTACCACGGACAGAGTTTCATAGGCGTTTCGAGGCGTTAAACCGATCCATCCGCGTCCTGAGGCGGGACGCCCAGTACGGGTATTTCTAAGGACGGGAATGCCGTCCTGCAGGCGCAATAGCCCGCCGCGTGTCGGCTTGATCACAGGCTGAAGGATGTCTCTGGTGGCAATGGTCTCCTCGAATTCCCGCGGCGCAGCGGGGCCAAGACCGATAACGGCAGACTGGTCGCCTTCGGTCAGGCGGTACAGTCCGATTTCAGGGCCTTCAAACTGGGTTTCCCATTGCCCTGGGCCGGTTTCGGTCAAGTCCAGTTCAACGGTGCTGCCATCGGGGTGGGTCACCGTGACCTGGCCGACCGAGTCATCCAGAGTGCGCCGAAAGATACGCATACGTTGACCGACTGCCTCGGCCCAAAGGGCCTGCTCTTCGAGTTCCGGCTCTTTCATCATCCAATGCGCTAAGCGTCGCAGCAGCTCCAGCTGCGGGCCGCCGCCCTCATAGCCCCTGCTCCATAGCCAGGCGTGATCCGAGGCCAGTAGCGCCACGCGACCTTCGCCGACCCGGTTCAGCACCAGCAAGGGGCGATCGTCGAGACCGGACATCAGGGTGTGGCCCTGTGGTTGGTCCACCTCAATCTGCCGCAACCAGCGACCCCAGGTTGCGGCGTCTCCCAAATCGGCGGTAACCGGATGTCGTTGGCCAAGATCGGTGACGACAGGCTGATAAGGGTCTTCGATGACCCGGGCCGTCGGGCGTGCGGGAAGAACCAGGGACAAGGGCGAGCGGTAGATGCTGTCGGCGGTGGCAAAGTCCGGCCCGGCGGCGACCAGAACCGCGCCGCCTTTGGTCACATAATTGGACACATTGTCCAGATAAATTGCAGGCAGAATCCCACGTCTTTGGTAGCGATCAAAGATGATCAGGTCGAAATCGTCAATCTTCTCCAGAAACAACTCACGCGTGGGAAAAGCAATCAGCGACAGTTCGTCCACTGGTACCCCGTCCTGTTTTTCAGGCGGGCGCAGGATGGTGAAATGGACCAGATCTACCGCGCTGTCGGACTTCAGCAGATTGCGCCAGGTGCGGCTGCCGGGATGGGGTTCGCCCGAGACCAGAAGCACCCGCAGTCGATCCCGCACCCCATTGATCTGCACCAGCGCGGTGTTGTTGCGATCCGTTAGCTCGCCCTGCTCTTTGGGCACGGTAAACTGGATCACATTGCGCCCACCGTGGGGCAGCGTCAACGGTAGGTCGATATCAGCGCCAATAGGCAGCGAGAACCGTTGCGGCGCGGCGCCGTCGACCGATATTTCCAGTGGGGCCAGCGCGGAGTTGTCCGGAGCTGCGCCCTGATCCTCGATGCGCAGGGTCAGGGTCACGGGCTCACCGATGATGGCGAATCCAGGGGCATTGCGTACAATCAGGCGGCGATCCCAATCGGTATTCTTGCCGGTCGCCAACAGGTGCAGCGGGGCAGGTAAGTCAGGAGCGTCTTGAACATCATGGATCTGTCCATCCGACAGCGCGATGATGCCAGCAATGCGGGCGCGGGGTTCTTCGGCCAGTGCCTCAGAGATGGCGCCCATCAGTTGTGAGCCGGTATCGGCTTCCCCATCATCCAGGGTTATCCAGCGGGTCTGGGTGTTGGGGCGATCTGCCAGCTGATTGGCAAGGTCGGCCCTGGCAGCATCCATCTGGGCCGGGCGGTCAGAAAGCTGATTGCTGGCGGTGTCATCTGACACCACCAATACGATGTCGCTAAGCGGCGCACGGTCTTCAACCTGATAGACCGGCCCGGACAGTGCAGCGATCAACACCAGTGCCGCAAAACCACGTAAGGCCCAGCCGGACAATCCTCGCCAAAGGGCCGCGCCAATGCTGATCAGTGACAGGGCCGATAGCCCCCAAATCACTGTCCATGGCACCAGCGGATCAAAAAGGATTACCTGTATCATTGGCCTAGCCTGTCCAGCAATGCAGGCACATGGACCTGATCGGATTTATAATTGCCGGTCAGCACATGCATCACCAGATTAACACCAAAACGATAGGCCAACTCGCGTTGGCGTTCGCCGGCAAAGCCACGCCCCACCGGCAATAGCGGTCGCCCGTTGTTGTCCACTGCCCAGGCGGCCCCCCAGTCATTGCCGCCGATGACCACCGGTGTCACACCGTCGTTGAGATTGCGGAACGGCATGCCTTCGATGTGCTCGGCGTCCACCGGGGCCGCCTCGACCCAAAGCTCACCACGTTGATGGCGACCCGGGAAATCCTGCAGCAAGTAAAAGCTGCGCGTCAGCACATGGTCTGCGGGCAACGGCTCCAGCGGGGGGATGTCCAGAGACCGGGCCAGTTGTTGTAATTTGCGGGCGTTTGCACTGCTGGCACCGGATCCAACCAGATTGGCGTCGCGGGTGTCGAACACTATCATGCCGCCAGTGCGCAGATAGGCGTTCAACCGGGCATAGGCCTCGGCTGAGGGGCGTGGTTGGTCTGGCGTGATCGGCCAGTACAGCAATGGGTAGAACGCCAGCTCATCACGTTCCAGATCAACACCCACGGGGACCGAGGGTTCGATCGAAGTGCGAAAGAGCAGCGTGTTGGACAGTCCGCGTAACCCGTCATGGGCGATAGCGTCGATCTGATCATCGCCTGTTAGCACATGCGCCAGTGCCAGCTCTGAGCTGAGACCCAGTAAATCAGCACCCTGCTGGGCCTGGGCAGGCTGGACCGGAAGGCAAAGCCCGCCGGTTGTCGTCAAGCCAAGCACCAAGGCAGCGGTGCGGGACATGTGCAGCAGCCCTGACACCGCCAGCGAGGCCGCTACGTCCAGTGCCAACAACACCAGTGCCAAGCTGAGTAACAGCCCGCCCAGGGCGCGTTCAGGCGCTAAGGCTGCGCTGATCACTGGTATATCACTGGGCCAGAGCGCAGGACGCAATTGATCACCTGCGCGCAAAACATTGCGTGCCAGTTTTCGGGTGCCGCTGTCGTATAAACCGGGGCGCAGGCCGGGGCCGGCGGGGGCCTCCATCAGGTCAGGGCCATCAACGCCGGACAGGGTGCCTGCCTCGGTAAGGCGACCGAACCCGTCCAGGACACTAATCGGTGTCCAGACCGTGCCCTCTAGTTCCTCTGCGCTGGGGGGCTTGGCGGCGGTAGAGACCGCCAGCCGTTCCAGCATTTCCACAAACAGCCCGGACAGCGGCAAGCTGGTCCATTCGGCATTGGCGGTGACGTGAAACAGCACAACTTGCCCTTGACCCAGCGGCTTGCGCGTCACCAGCGGGGTGCCGTCGCCCAGCTCGGCAATCACCCGGTCCGCCAGACTGGGGTCGGGCTGCGCCACCACCTGCGAGCTTACCGTGACCTCTTGGGGAATGGTCAGGCCATAGAACGGTGTGTTTTGTTGGAAGGTGGCCAGAGTTTTGGGCTCACCCCAACTCATTGCGCCGCCCAGGCTGCGGCCGCCACTGCGCAGGCGAACAGGCATCAGCGGGTGTTCTTCATCGCGGGAGATATCGCTGGCGGCCAGTCTTGGTCCGGCAAAGCGCAGCAACATGCCGCCCTTTTCGACCCATTCGGTCAATGCGTCTTCTTCGGTTGGGGCCAGTCGCGCGACGTCGGCCAGAATGATGACATCCGGATTGGCAGGCAGCAGATCACCCAGCCCGCCCTCGAACAGTTCGGCCGTTGGCTGTAGGGCCTGACGCAGGTAATGCATTGGCGACAGCAGGATCAGGCCCTCGTTATCAGTCTGCGAGGTGATCAGTGCCACCTCACGACGACGCAGGCTGTCGTCGGTCAAGGCTACAGCTCCGGCAGAGCGGACCTGCTGCAGCTCAAACCGGGTAATCCGGGCGCGCAGTTCCGAAGGCAGGATCAGCTTGGCGCTTGCGGTGTTCCCATCAGCGGCAAATTCGGCGGTGGCCGTGGCCAGCACCCGCAGGGTGCCACCAGGATCACGACCCTGGGCGCGTACGGTGACCTGTTGCTCGGCAAGGGCTTGGCTGCGAATAGCCGTCAGCTCGATGGCACCATCAGCGAATTGCGCAGGCAACAGTCCCAGCCTGTTGGTGGTGGTCTGATATGCCTGCACCCCGCCGCGCTGCATTAGCGTCGCAGTCAGCTGATCGCGGTCAGGATAATCCAACCCATCGGAAAACCACAGGGTGTCAAACCCCGTGTCCACCGCTGCTATATGTGTCATCGCGGTGGCTATCTGGTCCGGGCTTGGCTGCCAGGGCTGCGGCACCAGCCCGGCCACCCGTTTGCGCCAGACATCGGCGGATTGAAACTGCAGCGCCTCGGGTGCGGTCAAACGCAGCACGGCGACGGTACGATCGGCGCGTCCGGCCTCGGCTAACTTGGTGACGATCTGTTCGCGGGTGTTCTTCCAGTCGTCGGCTCCGGCCCAACTGGCGTCCAGAACCACCAGCAGTGGGCCGTTTCCGGCAGTGGCAGTGGGCGTGGGGTTTAGAACCGGGCCTGCCAGGCCGATGATTGCTGCCGCCACCGCCAGCATGCGCAGCAGCAACAGCCACCATGGCGTGCGGTCCGACAGGCTCTCGTCGTCGCTGAGCCCCATCAATAAGGTGACAGCCGGAAACACCCGACGCACCGGTGCAGGCGGGACGGCGCGCAGCAGCAGCCATAAGATAGGCAGCGCCAGCAATCCCAATAGCAGCCAGGGTGTGGTGAAACCGATGCCAGCCAGCGTTGTCATTATCGGGTACTTTCTAATGCGTGATACAGCCACAACAGGGCCGTCTGGGCACTGTCGCCGGTGTGATGCTGGCCCAGGCGCCAACCGGTGGCGCGACACAGGCTGTCCAGCGCATCGCGTCGCTCTGCCAGCCGGTCCAGATAGCGGTCCCGCAGCGCCGACGCCTTGAGTGTTTCATGGCGCAACCCGCCACTGACGCTTTCGAACAGGGTGCGACCGGAAAAGGGAAAACCCTCTTCGCTGGGATCGAGAACTTGCAGCAACACACCGCGAAGACCGCGGTCGGCAGCTTTGCTGAGGGCCAGTTGCAATTCGTCAAAGGGGCCAAGGAAATCGGAAATGAACAGGCCCCGTGCATGGGGAATCATGGCGTGATGTTCGGGCGGGGCGTAGTCAGCATTGTCCTCGATACTCAATGCCTCGGCCATGCGCAGAACCTGCATGTTGCCACTGCGTGGCGGCAGAGATGTCCCGGTCAGGCCAACGCGTTCTCCGCCGCGGATCATTAAAATCGATGCTGCCAGGGCCAGCTTGCGGGCGCGGTCGATCTTTTGCGGCAACTCGGGTTTCGAGGCAAAGCGCATCGATCCGCCCTGATCAACCCAGACATGCACTGTCTGGGCAATCTGCCACTCGCGTTCGCGGATAAATTGCTGATCGCCGCGCGCCGAGCGACGGTGGTCGATCAGGCTGCGGCTGTCACCGGGTTGAGCCGGGCGATATTGCCAAAAATCGTCCCCCATTCCGGCACGCCTGCGGCCATGTTCGCCCAGCAACACCGAACCAGCCAGCTGTTCAGCCTGCACCAACAACGGTGGCAGGCTGCCGGCCTCAATTTCGGCGCGGTGTCTTAGCTCGGTGGCCTGAGGGATCTTGGCCAGGCTCACGCGGCGGCCTTGGTCCGGGTAAGATCCGCAGCCGTGGTGGCGATCAGATCAGTCAAGCTGTCGCCCCGGGCGCGGGCGGCAAAGTTCAGCGCCATGCGGTGGCTCAGCACCGGCTGCGCCATATCGATCACATCCTCGGCACTGGGCACCAGATGACCTTGTAGCAATGCCCGTGCCCGTACTGCCAACATGAGCGCCTGCGCCGCGCGCGGGCCGGGCCCCCAGGCCACGGTTTGGGCAACTTGGTCGGTGATACCGGGTTCGTCGGGACGGAAGGCACGGACCAGATCCAGAATCAGCTCCATCACCGATTCGCCAACTGGCATCCGGCGCAACAGGGTCTGAGCAGCAATCAGGTCTTCGCCGGTGAAGACCTGCACGGCCTTGCTGTCCACTGTCCCGGTGGTAGCCAGCAGAATGTCCCGCTCGGTGTCACGGGTGGGATAGCTGACGTCAATCTTGAGCAGGAACCGGTCCAGCTGTGCTTCCGGCAGAGGATAAGTGCCCTCTTGCTCGATCGGGTTCTGGGTGGCCAGCACATGGAACGGCGCGCCAAGCGGCCTGTCTTCACCCGCTACGGTCACTGTATGTTCCTGCATCGCCTGCAGCAGTGCCGACTGTGTGCGCGGGCTGGCCCGGTTGATTTCATCGGCCATTAAAAGTTGGCAAAACACGGGCCCCGGTACAAAGCGGAACGACCGATGGCCATTGGCATCGGTATCCAGAACCTCAGAGCCAAGAATGTCGGCCGGCATCAGATCAGGCGTGAACTGGATTCGGTTACCATCCAGGCCCATTACGGTCGCAAGGGTTTCTACCAGCAGGGTTTTACCCAGGCCGGGTAGCCCGATCAGCAACCCGTGGCCACCACATAACAGGGTCGACAGCGCCAGATCCACCACACGCTCTTGTCCGATGAACTGTCGGGTGATCGAGTCCCGCGCTTGTTGCAGTTTTTCTTGCAAAGCCTCGATTTCAGTCAGCAGGTCGTCGGGTTCGGACATGACATTCCCCTTGTCGCGAATATATAATGGTACTCTATCGTGCTGGAGGGAAATGGCAAAAGCAATGACTGGACAAAAAGACGTGAGCCCGTCCGCAGAGGGCATCGCCGCCTCAATAAAAGCCGTTAAGAGCGGCGGAATGCCGCCAGTGCATCTGTGGAACCCATCGTTTTGTGGTGACCTGGACATGCGGATCGCCCGTGATGGCACGTGGTTTTATTTGGGCACCCCGATTGGACGCTTTGAACTGGTCAAACTGTTCTCGTCGATTCTTAAACGCGAGGATGGTAAGTACTTTCTGGTCACTCCGGTTGAAAAAGTCGGCATCACTGTCGATGACGCGCCGTTTGTCGCGGTGGATTTTGAAGCTACAGGCAAGGGCCCCGAACAGGTTCTCAGCTTCTCTACTCATGTAGGCGACATTGCTGTTGCTGGGCCGGATCATCCCATTCGTGTGGTGCGCGACTCTCAGACAGGTGAGCCATCCCCTTATGTCCTGATCCGCGCCGATCTGGAGGCACTGATTGATCGCAAAAGCTTTTATCGATTGGTTGAGCTTGGCGCGCATCACGAGGGCTGGTTCGGATTGTGGTCGTCAGGACAGTTTTTTCCGGTGATCCCATCACGGGACTTAGACGGCACGTGATTTGACTGCAGTAAGTTGCGCGCAATTTGAACGAATAAATGCGCCACAATTGGATCAAGTTGTGGCAATAATTAACCAGCTCTGGTCTCGCCCGTGAGGTTGACCAAATTTAACCGGAGACGCATTTGATGCCCAAGTTTGCAGCCAATATTTCGTTGTTGTTTTCCGAGCTGCCGTATCTTGATCGGTTTCAGGCCGCTGCAAATGCCGGGTTTGAAGCAGTTGAGATTCTGTACCCTTATGAAACCGCAGCAAAGGAAACCCAACGCGCCCTGATGAGCAATGGATTGGAATTGTTGCTGATCAACGCGCCTCCACCGAACTATACTGGGGGCGAGCCGGGGTTTGCTGCTGTTCCTGGCGGTGAGGATCGGTTCCAGCGCGATATCCGTAGGGCACTGCGCTACGCAGATGTGCTGCGCCCGGGGATGATTCACGTCATGGCCGGTTATGA
>ENA-OSET01002131-OSET01002131.1-sediment-metagenome-genome-assembly--contig:-NODE-2131-length-19496-cov-3.306349_pt1 | contig 19496 bp, 14 predicted proteins | sample MGYA00237882_ERZ534229 | MGnify/ENA primary metagenome ERZ534229 (study PRJEB26408, sample SAMN06266212) | sediment metagenome | isolation source: Hudson Canyon methane seep mesocosm | place... | reverse complement strand
TTCCTCCTGAATGCCACCTGAGTCAGTAATGACCAAGTCACACTTATCAAGCATCCATACAAACGGTAGGTAGTCCTGAGGTTCAATTAATACAATGTTTGAGCAATTCGCTAGTAGTTCATAAACTGGTTTTTGAACATTAGGGTTTAGATGAACAGGGTAAACCAATAACCACTCCGGGTGTTCATTAGCGATGGTTTTTAAAGCTTGGCAAAAGTCAGTAAAGCCTTGGCCAAAATTTTCTCTACGGTGACCGGTAATTAATATGAACTTGGATGACCTGCTTTCAATTCTATTAATTGTATCTTCTGGGAATTTGGGGGACCAGGAATTTGCTTCGTAGTTTGGAAGCCGTTTTTGCACATCTAACAAAGCATCGATAACGGTGTTGCCGGTAACCCAAATTCTATCAGGGTTAATATTCTCTCGGATCAGATTGTCGCGTGCAGTTTGGGTTGGAGCAAAGTGGAAGTTGGCAATTCTGCCAACTAAGCTTCGGTTTGCTTCTTCTGGGAAGGGGGCTTGCATATCGCCAGTTCGCAGACCTGCTTCAACGTGTCCAATAGGGATTTGTAAATAGAAGGCTGCCAAACTTGCTGCAAAGCAAGTTGTAGTATCTCCATGGACTAAAACAACGTCAGGCTGGCAGTCTTTCAGTATATCCCTTAAACCTAATAGTGCTTTTGAAGTGACATCAAATAGATCCTGATTGGCTTTCATTATGTTCAGGTCATAATCAGGCTTGATTTCAAAAAGTTCCAATACTTGGTCAAGCATTTCACGGTGTTGGGCTGTGACGGCCACAAGGCTTTGAATACCTTCTGCAGAAGCGAGCTGGTTGACGACAGGTGCCATTTTGATCGCTTCAGGGCGAGTGCCAAAAACTGAAAGAACTTTAATGCTCATTTCAAAATACCACGCGTATCGATGACGATTTTTTCGCTTAATTTAGACGCTGATAAAGACTTGAATTCTTTATGGTCAACTAATACGACAACAATATCGGCTTTTTCAATTGCGTCTTCAAGTGAACTCAAATTGAAACTAGCGTGCTTGTTAATATTGGGTTCGCATACAACGATTTCGCCTATGTTCAACTTGTGGAGCTTGCTGACTATCTCTACAGCGGGGGATTCACGTAAATCATCCAGATCGGCTTTAAAGGCTAGGCCTAGGCATGTAATAACAGGGTGTTTGAATTTAGCGGCTTTTTCAGAAATTTTGCTAATTACCCAGTCAGGTTTACCGTCGTTCACTAAACGCGCAGTTTTGATGAGTTGGGCTTCTTCAGGGGCGCGATCAATTATAAACCAAGGGTCAACGGCGATACAGTGTCCACCAACTCCAGGGCCTGGTTGTAGTATATCAACCCTTGGGTGCCTATTAGCGAGACTAATGAGTTCCCAAACATCAATATTTTCTTTATCACAGATCAAAGATAATTCGTTGGCAAAGGCAATGTTGACATCACGAAATGAGTTTTCAGTCAGTTTTGACATTTCAGCTGTTTTTGCATCGGTTTCCAATACTTTGCCACTGACAAACTCATTATAAAAATCTGCTGCTATTTTGGTAGATTTCTCGTTAATTCCACCCACGATTCTATCATTTTGTACAAGTTCAATTAGTATGCGCCCTGGTAAAACTCGTTCCGGGCAATGAGCAACAAAAACGTCAATGCCTACTTTATGACCTGCCTGCTCAAGAATATCTGCTACCCTTTCATCGGTTGTGCCAACAGGGCTAGTTGATTCAAGAATAACGAGGTTACCTGGTTCAATATAAGGTGCAATTGCTTTACTGGCAGCTTCGACATAACTTAAATCGGGTACGTAATTGTCTTTAAATGGTGTAGGAACAGCAATAATAAAAATATCAGCTTTGACGGGTTCAAGGCTTGCGCGTAACTTGCCGCTGTTTACAGCAGATTTTACTAATAAATCTAAATCAGGTTCGACAATATGAATCTTTCCCTGATTGATCGTGTCTACTATTTTAGTTGAGACATCGACACCTGTGACATCATAACCTTTCGTGCCGAGTAAAGATGCGGTAGGTAAACCAATATAGCCCAGACCGATAACGCAGATAGAACTGAAATCCTTATTCATTGATGATGTACCCTTGACGGTAAATTTGAGTGTTGTAGATTAAAAGCCTCTGAAATGATGCTTAATTGCCATGTTAAAGCTATGCTAATGTTTTAATGCGTGGGAAGTATACATGTTTAGTTTGGCTATATCATATTTTTACAGGTCGTAATCTGCATCATTGTGCAGTGTTTTTGTTATTAACAAAGAAAGTAAAGAAGGTAGTATGGAATCTGGTTCATTTGTAGAACTTAATCGACGTTTTACAAAAAATGCATTAGTAATTTTAGCGCTTTTGGCTTGGCTTATTTTATTTCAGGATGCATTAATCTCCGCTGTTGAAATTTGGTATGTGTCAGAAATCTTCTCTCATGGTTTTTTTATTATTCCCGGTGCCTTGTATTTTATTTGGCAGCTTCGTTTTGAGGTTTACAAACAGGACATAAGGCCAAATTTTTGGGTGCTGTTATTTCTTGTGCCTACTCTTATTTTGGGTGTGGTGGGTGTTGTAGGGGGCGTGCAAGTATTCACTCATATTTCTGCATTTACTGTTCTACCGTTGGCTATTTGGCTTTGTACGGGGAACGCGATTGCAAAAATTATTTGGTTCCCGCTTTGTTTTATGCTGTTTTCGATTCCTGTCGGAGAAGAGCTCGTTCCTTTTTTGCAAAAAATAACGGCTGACATAGCAATTATGATTTTAGGTTGGACGACTATTCCAAGCTTTAATAACGGGTTATATATTGAAATTCCACAAGGTAAATTTGTGGTGGCTGAGGCTTGTTCTGGAATCAGGTTTTTTGTCGGGTCTTTGGTTTTTGGTGCGGTATATAGTCATATAAGCTACCGGTCTTTTAAGCGAAAAGTTGCATTTATGGTGTTGGCATTGCTTGTGCCTGTTGTTGCTAATGCTGTACGAGTTTTTGGTATTGTCGTTATTGGTTACTTTTCGGATATGAAATATGCATCAGGGGCTGATCATATTATTTATGGTTGGGTATTTTTTGCTATTGTATTGTTTTTACTTGTTTTATTGGGGGAAACATTTCGTGAGAAAAAACCTAAACTAAAACCTTTAGAAAGTTCAAATAACGAGCTGTATGTGCCGATGAGTTTGGTCGTTCCTAAGTTTCCTATAGTTTTGGTGTTAGTGTTATTGGGAGGTGGGATGTTGTGGCAGTCTAGTGTTAGTTTAGATGATGACCCTGTGAAGAGCATGATAAAGCGGCAACCATTACAGTCTTTTGCCTTTGAAGAAAAGGTTAAAGTAAGGCAGTGGTCTCCTATATTAAGTGGTCAGACAGACTTGTATTATGGGGTTCAGAAGAGGGAAGGGCTGGTTGAGGAAGTTGATTTCGTGCTGGGATGGTATGCGGAGAATAGAGAGGGGGCTGAATTGGTCTCTTCTGCCAATGCTTTATATGATAAAGAGTATTGGTCTATTTTGAATTCTCAAACTCTGACAATTGGTGGTAATGGGGCAAGTGCACAACTGTTAAAAATAGTCTCTACTTTTGGGGGGCAGCGTATGGTGCTTTACTGGTATCAATTACCTGATAGTACTCTGCATAGTCGAATTAAAGCGAAACTTTATCAGACCTTTGATGTGCTCTTGGGAGGTAAAGGGGCTGGAGCACTAGTTGCAGTATCTGCTTATTATGATAGCAATACGGAGCAAGCAGTACGTGATCAATTACTAGCTGTTGCAAAGCAAAATAGAGCGCTGATATTTGAAGCAATACCGTTTGAGCTTTAGCCAGAATTGGTGATTTAAATGTAAGTGTCTATTTTTATTGTCGGCTTTTTAGGATTTTTGCAGGGTTTCCTCCCACAATTGAAAAGTCGGGTATATCTTTTATAACGACTGAACCTGCACCAATAATACATTTTTTGCCCACATTCGCCATGATCAGCGCGCCGTTACCTATCCAAGTATCTTCACCAATACTGATTTTTTTGAATTCACCACCTTGTTCTTGGATTGGGGTTTCTAAATCGTCAAAGTTGTGCTGACCTTTGCCACTTAATATATGAACACCGCTTCCAAGTAAGCAGTTTTTTTCGATACGGCTTTTACCAATATTGCATTGAGGGCCAATATAAACGCCGTCATGAATTTCTGTATCGCTGTGAGAAAATAAAGTGCCAAAACCAATTAGGCAATTCGGGCTGCATTTCGTCATGGCGGTTCGATAAAAGTTCTTTCTAAGGTAAATTCCTGTTTTTCCGGGGAGTAAGCTTAGAAACTGAGCGCTGGAGACAAAAAAACTGTCATTACTGAATAAACGGGTTACTAGTTTGTTTAAAATGACTAAAGGAGATATTGCGATTAGTGCGCATAGGTCGATTAAATTTTTCGCAAGTTGTTTCATTTTGTTTCTGAGGCCTTTATTTTCGTAGATTTTAGCAGTTTAAATTTTGCTTCTGGCTAGTTTTGTATAGAATACCACCTTAGCGACTGGCACATAAATATAGTCATGTATAAAAACTCCAAGGAGGAGTCTGTTGGGTAACGAACTGGATAAGCCAAAAATTAAACATGCAATGACAGTAGATGTGGAAGACTATTTTCATGTTGCCGCTTTTTCTAAAGTAATTGATACTGAGAACTGGCCAGAATACCCCTCAAGAGTAGAGCGCAATACCGATATCTTGCTGGAATTATTTAAACGCAAACATATTCATGCTACTTTTTTTGTTTTAGGCTGGGTGGCAGAACGTTACCCGCATATTGTTAAACGTATTGTTGAGCAAGGCCATGAAATTGCCTCGCATGGTTATAGCCATCAGCTGATATACAACCAATCCCCTGAAATTTTTAAAGAAGAAACACATAAAAGTAAGGTGATATTAGAAGATTTGGCTCAGATCTCTGTGGACGGCTATCGAGCGGCGAGTTATTCCATTACTGCAAAATCTCTTTGGGCTTTAGATATACTGGCAGAACTCGGTTTTACCTGGGACTCAAGTATTTTCCCAATACGGCATGATAACTACGGTATGCCAAATAGCCCTCATCAGCCTTACCAAATTGAAACCCAGAGCGGTGCTTGCCTAACTGAATACCCCCTAACAACTGCGAAGGTCGCAGGGCTTTCGATTCCGGCTGCAGGCGGCGGATATTTTCGGCAGTATCCTTATTTTGTTTCAAAATACTTGTTTAATCGAGCGAGTTTAAATCAAACAAGGCCCCAGATTTTTTATCTTCATCCTTGGGAAATAGATGAAGGTCAGCCTAAGGTTGAAGGTGCGGGGTGGTTTTCAAACTTTCGGCATTACACGAATATTAAAAGGTGTTTACCTCGCTTGGAGCGTTTGATTGAAGATTTTCCATTTTGTACGGTGAGTGAAAGTCTGGAAAATGTTAACACTGGAACAGCTATTAATATGGCTGATCTAGTTTAGTTTTAATATTATATTGGAGATAAACATGGTTGACTCAAGTCAGAACGTTCGGTGGCACGATCATCTAGTACAACGAGATAAAAGGGCTGCTCAAAAAGCACAAAAGCCTTGTATGATTTGGTTTACCGGTTTAAGTGGTGCGGGTAAATCTACAGTTGCAAATGCACTTGACTGTCTTTTACATGAAAACAATAAACACACCTATTTACTTGATGGAGACAATGTTCGTCATGGTTTAAATCGAGACTTGGGCTTTTCTGACACAGATCGAATTGAAAATATTCGTCGAATTGGAGAGGTAGGTAAATTATTTGTTGATGCGGGTTTAATTGTGTTGTCGGCTTTTATTTCCCCTTTTCGTTCAGACCGACAAATGGTGAGAACCTTATTTCCGGTTGGTGAGTTTATTGAAGTACATATTAGTACTTCTTTGAATGTTTGTGAGCAGCGTGATCCAAAAGGCTTATATAAAAAAGCACGCTCAGGTGAAATCAGAAATTTTACTGGTATTGATTCAGCATATGAAATTCCAACAGACCCCGAGATTGTCATAGATGCTGGCGCCCTTTCAGTTGAAGAATCCGCTGAAAAAATTTACAGCTACTTATGCGACCATGCATACGTTTAAGACTTATTAAAAGCGGAGTAATTGAACATAGTGTTGGATGCCTTATTAGATAGAAAAGGTGCTTTATCGCGTCAGATAGGTGAAGCAAAGCGTGCAGGTCAGTCAATTGATGACTTACTGACTGAGATGAAGGATATATCTACCAAGATAAAAGTAGCAAAATCAAACCTTAAAGACGTGTCTGAAAAAATTAAAGGCGAGGAGGAAGCCAAGCTTTCTGAGCCAACTACTGTATCACTGGTGCCAAAATTATTTGAGATTAATTACCATGATGACAGTTCAAAAAATGTCACTGTTAAACGCTTGGATGATGACCAACATTCTGTGAAATGGGATTGCTATGTCGCTCACAAAGATAATGCTTCAATTTATCATTTTTGGGAATTTAAGCGCATTGTTCAGTCTTCCTTTGGGCACAAGGCAATCTATCTTGCGGCTTTTGATGCTGAAGGTGAAATTTGTGGCGTGCTACCTGCAATAGAAATGAATAGCCGCTTGTTTGGTCATTTTATTGTCTCTTTACCCTTTTTTACTTATGGCGCAGCTCTGGCAGATCATGAGTCTATTGAAGACGCACTTTATGCTGCGCTGATTGACTATGCGAAACAGGAAAATATACAGCACGTAGAATTGCGTACTATGAATGTCCAAAAGCAGCTTCAGGAAAATACACAGAATAAAGAAAATAAAGTTTCCATGGTGAAACTCCTGCCAGATTCAAGTGAGCAACTGTGGTCTGATATTGGTACAAAAGTCCGTGCGCAAATTAAAAAAGCCCAGCGCTTTGACCTGCAAATGAAATTTGGAAAAGCAGAGCTGATTAATGATTTTTACAGTGTATTTTCAACCAATATGCGTGATCTGGGAACGCCTGTTTACTCGAAACGTTTTTTTAAAGAGTTGATGAAGTCCAGGTTACATAAACAGTTTGATATTGGCGTAGTGTATTTTAAAGGTAAAGCTGTCGCATGTTGTTTTTTGATGACGCACAAAGGCATGATGGAAATTCCTTGGGCTTCAACGTTACAATCTGCGAATGGCATGAATGTAAATATGTTTATGTACTGGGAAGTTTTACAAAAATCCATCCAGAAAGAGTGTCGTTTTTTTGATTTTGGACGCTCGTCAAAAGATGCCGGTACCTACCGCTTTAAAAAACAATGGGGTGCGCAGCCACAGCAGCTATACTGGTATTATTGGTTGCCGGAAGGGGAGTCATTACCCGAGTTAAACCCGAATAACCCAAAATATAAACTGTTAATCAATGTATGGCAGCGTTTACCTGTTTGGTTGAGCCAATTAATTGGTCCGCCGGTTGTTAAATACCTGCCTTGAAATTTAATTTAGAGTGATGAACTTGCCGTTTGTAAGGCTCATTAAAGATAGTAATAAAGGAGTAATATGAAAGTTTCAATTTTTGGTACTGGTTACGTTGGCTTGGTAACGGGCGCATGTTTAGCTGATGTAGGGCACGATGTAATCTGTGTTGATGTGGATGAGGCAAAAGTAGCCAAGTTAAATCAAGGCGAGATTCCAATTTATGAACCGGGTCTGGGATCTATTGTTTCACGTAACTTTAAAGCGGGTAATTTGAGCTTTACTACAAATGCTGAAGAAGCAATTCAGCATGCTCAGATTCAGTTTATTGCGGTAGGAACACCTCCTGATGAAGATGGTTCGGCTGACTTACAATATGTTTTAAAAGTAGCAGAAACTATTGCTACTTATATGACTGAAGAAAAAATCGTGATTGATAAATCAACCGTACCTGTTGGTACTGCGGATAAAGTCACGGCAAAAATTCAAGAAGTATTGGACAGCCGGGGTTTGGCGTTAAACTTTGATGTGGTGTCAAACCCTGAGTTTTTGAAAGAGGGAGCGGCAGTCGGTGACTTTATGAAACCGGATCGAATTGTTGTCGGTATCTCGCAAGAAGAAAGTAAAGCGCCGATGCGTGAGCTTTATGCCCCTTTCAACCGTAACCATGACAAAGTAATGTTTATGGACGTGCGTTCGGCGGAGCTTACAAAATATGCCGCGAATGCCATGCTGGCAACCAAAATAAGCTTTATGAATGAAATGTCGCGTTTAGCCGAGTTACTTGGGGCTGATATTGAGTCGGTACGGCTTGGAATTGGTTCAGATCCTCGAATTGGCTACCAGTTTATTTACCCAGGCGCTGGTTACGGTGGTTCATGTTTCCCTAAAGATGTTCAAGCTTTAACTCAAATTGCTGCAAATGTAGGTTATGAAGCGGAGTTAGTGCAAGCCGTTGAGAATGTAAATAATCGCCAAAAGAAGTGTTTGTTTGATAAGCTGAATGCTTATTTTGAAGGCGCTATCACTGGTAAAACGATCGCTGTTTGGGGATTAGCATTTAAACCTGATACTGATGATATGCGTGAAGCGCCTTCACGTGTATTAATGGAGTCAATTTGGGCTGCTGGTGGTAAAGTAAAAGCCTTTGACCCAGAAGCAAAAGAAGAGTGTTATCGAATTTACGGTGATCGTGATGACCTGACTTTGGTTGATTCCAAGGATGCTGCATTAGATGAAGCCGATGCGCTGGTTATTTGTACTGAATGGAAAGCGTTCAGAGCGCTAGATTATGAAGCGGTTAAGAGCAAACTGTTAACCCCTGTTATAGTTGATGGGCGCAACCTTTATGACCCTGAAATTGTTAAAAGTTATGGTCTGGATTATTTGTCCATTGGTCGTAAGTAAGTGTATAAAAAAGCAAGACAAGGGGTTTTAGCGTAATCGATACTTATTCTGTCAGCATTGCGCCTTTAGAAAATCTGGCTGAATTAGAAAAGGAATGGTTAGACTTGGAAAGCAGGTCCAATTGTTCTTTTTTTCTTTCTTGGTCATGGATAAGTACATGGATAAGTACGTTTAACCCTGATTGTTATGTGCTCAAGGTGCATCAGAACCAGAATCAAGTGGCGCTTGCTCTAATGACGCGCAGTCGATCCTCACAATGGAATCGTTTTCCATCCTCTCGTATTCATATTCATCAAAAAGGTAATGAGGTCTGTGACCAGATCTGGACAGAGTATAATGGTTTGTTAGTGAGTGATGAACATCGTACCTCGGCTATATCTGCAGCCATGACTTACTTGCAAGCCTCCTTTCCAGATTGGGATGAATTAGTGGTTGGGGCAGTCACGAAAGAAGAGGCCGATATATTAGAAAGTACTTCTGCCCTTAATCGACATGACCTTTGGTGTTGTGCCGTTTTTGGTGTGGACCTACAAAAAGTAGCTGAAAATGAGTCTGGTTACTTGGCAAACTTGTCCAAAAATACTCGATATCAAATTAGACGCTCTTTAAAGTTATATGAGGAAAGCACAGGCGCTATTCAATTATTACCGGCTCAGGATCTTTCGGAAGCGTTGACTTACTTAGAGGAAGTCGCGCATTTTCATTTGGCGCGCTGGGGACGAGAAATAGGTGAGAGTGGTTTTGCAAACCCAGGGTTTGTAAAATTTCATCAAAACCTGATAAAAGAATCATGGGGAAATCAGCAGATTGATTTTATTAAAATCTTAAGTGGTGATCGAGTATTAGGTTATTTTTATAATTTTCTATATCGTGGTACCGTTTATTTTTACTTAAGTGGTTTATGCCCAGAAACTGATCCAAAATTAAAACCAGGCTTATCGAGCCACTCTTTATGTATACAAAACTATGCAGATAAAGGCTTTAAGTACTATGATTTTATGGGGGGGGATGACCGCTATAAGGCGAGTTTAGGGGAGCAGCAAGGCGAGTTGTATCAGATATCACTACAGCGAAATCGCTTAAAGTTCAAAATTGAAAACTTACTAAGAAAAATAAAGCAATCTATTAAAGCTTGACGTTGCTTTGCAATTTTACCTTGGTTACATTGATCTTATATCAAAGATATATTTGCATAAGGTTTGTTTTAGTTGAAAAACAGCCGATAAATGCGTTTATTTGTCAGAAAAACAATAGGATAGAATAAAATGGGTTTAAATAAAGTGGGACTTCGCTTAGCAAGTACCTTGTTTGCTGTGCTATTGGTTGCTTGTGGAGAACCAGAAAATGAACAAACAAATGCCTTGCATTTAGAGCGTGCCAAAGCTTATCAGGAGCAAGGACAATATAATGCGGCAACAATTGAATATAAGAATGCAGTAAAGAAATCTGGCGCTGAAGTCGGTGCGATTACTCAATATGCGGATATGTTAAATGCATTAGGTCAGCATACATCTGCATTAAATTTGTTGGAGCAAGGTAGCGGGCAAAAGACAGAAGCCTATTACCTTGAATTAGTCGAAACATTTGTGGGCTTGAATAAATACTTATCTGCTGAAGCAACATTAAAAGATTATCTTGTATCGGGTTCTCGAGAAGTGAGACTACTTGAAGCGAGCATTCAGTTAGGCTTAGGCGAGCTTAAGCTTGCCAGCAAGTTATATGACGCGCTATTAGCTGAAAACAATACAGATAATGATGCTTTATTGGGTAAAGCTCAGGTTCTGGTACGCAATGACGAGATAGACGCTTCTCTTAAGTTATTAAGTAAAATTCAAGAAACTAGTGACGCAAATACTAAAGCTAAAATATTAACCGCAGGTATCCAAATAAGTAAAAATAATTTGGAAGCGGCTGAAACCGTACTTAGTAAACTATTATCAACACTATCAAATACAGATGTGATTGAACCAGAAAAAGCGGTGGTATTAGAACGTCTCTCTTATGTATTGACGAGACAGGGGCGCTCAAATGAAGCTTATATCTATACTAAAATTTTGACAGAAGCGTTTCCTGGTGCAAATGAAGTGCAAGAAAAGTATCAAACTGCTGTAGAAAAGTTTCAAGCTGGTGAGATGAATGCTGCAAAAGGAATATTGCAAGCAATATTGGATGATTACCCGACCTATAAAAAAGCCACGCAGTTGCTGGGTGTGATTAGCTATTTGCGTGGTGATACTGAGCAGGCTTCTAAATATTTGTCTGAAAGCGTTGATCCTGAAGTTGCTAATCCAATAACTAAGCATATCTACGCTGCAACAAATTTGAAATTAAATGACCCAAAAAAGGTGTTGGAAATACTAGAACCAGGTATTGAGCGATCTAAGGTACCTGCAACCCTAGCTTTATTTGGTTTAGCTGCAATCTCGGATAAGCAGTATTCTAAAGGTGAGAAGGCCTTATTAAGAGCGCTTGAAATTGAGCCAAATAATATACGGATTCGCCTAGCATTGGCGGGATTTTATCGTAATAGTCCACTTGCGAATAGTGATAAAGAATGGCAGTCGCTTCAACAGGCATACAATATCTCACCAAATGATAAGCAAGTATTGAAAGATGTTGTGAGTTACCACTTACGTTTTAATGGTGCAGAGCAAGCGGCCAAATTTATTGAAAATGCGTTGAGTAAAAGCCCTAATGATTATGCAACAAACCTAATTAGCGGACATTTCAAAATTAATCAAAATAAACCAGTTGAAGCCTTACCTTTATTTGCACAAGCAGTGAGCGTAAAGAAAGAAGGTCGGGACTATATGGCAGCCTTGTTTGCGAAAGGAAAAACTGAAATTGTCTTGAAAAAAATGTCAGATGCAGAAAAGACATTTAATGAAATTGTGCGTGTATTTCCTGATAATGAATTCGGTTATAAGGGCTTACTGTCTGTTTTTGTTTTGAGAGATGGAAATGAAGTTGCTCAAGAGAAATTAGAATCTCTTGCAAAAAGAAATGCTCAAATAGCACCTTATTTAGTATTGTTGCAATCATCAGTCCTTCGTAAAGATATAACATCGGCGAATACTTACCTGAATAAAATTAAAGCTTTAAGTCCTGAAAACAAAAACATAGCAAATATTGAAAATGCTATTAGTTTTATGCAAGCAACTAATGCTCTGGAAAAGAATGACTTAGTCAATGCCAGAAAATTCATTGCGCCTATTTTAGTGTCAGAACCCGATAATCTAAGAGTGTTATCTTTCTTGGTTGACCTTGAATTAAGAGCTGGAAAACTTAATGAAGCCTCTAAAATTCTTAAGCAAGTTGAAGCCCAGAGCCAAGGCCACCCTGTAATTATACTTTTAAAGGGGGATATCGCTTTAGCGTCTGAAAATATAGCTGAGGCTAAAAAGTATTTTTCAAAGTCTTGGGCAGATAACCCGTCTGAAGCAGCTGCGAGTAAGCTTTTTCAAGTATTAACTTTACTGAAAGATACGTCGGCTAAGAATGAACATCTAAGCAGTTGGATTGCAAAATTTCCAAAAAGTTCTACAGCCAGGCTTCATCAAGCGTTTAATTACCAACACAGAGGACAGCGTATTAAAGCGCTTGAAAGTTATGAAAAGCTCCTAAAAATATCGCCTAATAATGCTATAGCTTTAAATAATCTAGGCTGGATATATTTCGAAAAAGGCGATAAACGTGCGTTAGAATTACTTAAAAGAGCGTATGAATTGGCGCCAGAAAGTGCGGCTGTTCTAGATAGTTATGGCTGGGTTTTGGTTAAGAATGGTCAAATTAAGGAAGGTTTGATTTATCTAGAAAAAGCTAACCAGCTTGCGCCTGATGTAAAAGAGATTAGTGATCATTTGACTGAAGCGAGAATGATGTAAATATATACTCCGGTACAAAATAGTAAATTATTATTTTGTACCGGATCTCTCTTAATCAAAGATAGTAAAGTATTATCTACTCAGTGTCTCCCGTATGAATTCCAAGTTTTTCGGTTAGATTATATAAAGTAGGGCGGGTGATGCCGAGTAACCTGGCTGCTTTGGCCATATTATTCTGTGCTGCAAGCAGTGCTTGCGTGACAGCTGTTTTTTCAGCTGCGTCACGAATTTTTCGCAAATTCAATGCTTCTTCTGATGATGCTGTAGTGTTGTTTAATTCAAGGTCATTAGCAGTAACTTTCTTATCATCTGCCATGATGACAGCACGTTTAACCTTGTTGATGACTTCCCGAACATTTCCAGGCCAACTATAGCTTTTAATTGCCTGCATGGCACTTTCACTAAAAGATAAGCTAGGGCGTTTCATTTGTAGGCAAATATTTTTAAGCAGTGCTTGAGCGATGATAACCGAGTCACCCTCACGTTCCCTTAGAGGCGGGATATTTAATGTGATTTCACTGACTCTATAGTAGAGGTCTTCGCGAAATAAGCCTTGTTCAATGTGGGTTTGAAGGTTTTGGTGTGTAGCACAAATTACCCTTACATCAACCGGGATTACCTTAACGCTACCGATGCGCTCGATCACGCGTTCTTGTAAAAAACGGAGCAGTTTTACTTGTAATGGCATTGGCATATCACCAATCTCATCCAGGAAAAGTGTGCCACCATCAGCAAGTTCAATCTTGCCTTTTTTCATTTGAGTCGCGCCGGTGAATGCGCCTTTCTCATAACCAAATAACTCACTCTCTAGTAAATTTTCTGGAATAGCGCCACAGTTGATGGCTGAAAAAGATTGCTCACTACGAGGACTAAGTTGGTGAATAGCTTTGGCTAATACTTCTTTGCCTGTGCCTGTTTCACCTAGCAGTAGCGTTGTAACATCAGCAGGAGCAATTTTTTCAATCATTCGACATATATCAAGCATTTTGGGGCTGCTGGCGATTACCCCTTTGATAGATGATGATGAACTGCCGGTACTTAACTCTTGGTTTTCTTTTTCTAATTCATAAAGTCTAAAAGCACGATCGACGACAAATGAAAGAATGTCTGCATCAAGAGGTTTTTGAAAAAAGTCACTAGCACCTAAGCCAATAGCTGTGACAGCATTTTGCTTTTCTTCTCGTCCTGTTACAACAATAACTTTGGTGTTGGGAGCTAACTTGAGAATTTCCTCTAAGGTTTTAAAACCTTCTGTAGCACCCCCAGGATCAGGTGGCAAACCTAAATCGAGTGTGACAACTTGAGGTTCAATACGTCTTAACTGAGATAAAGCTGCCTCACGATCAGACGCTACAAAAACTTCCATACCTTCAAAGCACCAACGCATTTGGCTTTGTAGACCTGGGTCATCTTCAACGATCAGTAGTTTCTTTTTCACAGAATTTTCATACCCTTTATTTTGGATTATAGAATAAGCTTAACAGGCATTACTTGCCTATTGTTGGGATTTTAAGTGTAAAACATGTGCCGATACCTAATTGGCTGGTGACGCTAATAGTCCCGTCTATTTTTCTCAAATATTCACGACTTTGATAAACACCAATTCCCATACCAGTTAAGCCTTTTGTGCTTTCAAAAGGCTTAAATAAAAAGTTATTGATGAAATCTTCACTCATGCCGCAGCCATTATCCTGGATGAAAATAAAAATGTAACCAGGTGCTTGTTTGGTCGCAATGGATATTTCACCTTCTTTAGGGGTGGCATCTAAAGAGTTTTGTACAATATGACCAATTACTGATTTCAACTGATCTTTATCCGCTTGAACTTGTACTGACTTTTCAGGATATTCAAGTGATGGAATCGGGCTAGAGTTTTTATGTGACTCATAAATATCGAGTAAAATTTCATTAAGTTCAACGATCTCTGTCGTATCATTTTGCGAAGGGTTATGTATTTGATGGAGCAGGTGGTCCATTTTTTCAACAGTATGGCTTGTTGTACGGATCATATCTTCGATGAATTCAGGGTTAGATTTATGCTTTTCAGCATTTTTAACCAATAATGAGAGTTGAGCAATGATGGTTTTTATATCGTGGACCAAAAAAGCAGAGGTTCTATTAACTGCTTCAAATTGTCTTGCGGCACCTAAACGTTCTTGGGAGTCGGACTGTTCTAGGTAGCTGCAAGCTTGTTGAGATACGATCCGCAATAAATCATAATTTTCCCAGTTTAAATCGAGTGAGGCTACTGGCTCGCATAAAAGTACAAAGCCTACGAAATTATTGCTCATGCCTAAAGGAATAATCAACCAGGGTTGCTCTTGTATTAGCATGTCGCCGGGAATTTCAATTAAGTCGTATTTGGTTGGATCAAGCATGTATTCGTCAAGATTGATGACCCACTCATTTTGTTTAAAATAACTGATAAGGTCTGAGCCAGAGTCAATAGCGTTGAATTTTTGCTTACTAAGCCCGAGCTTACCACGAAGAATAAATTGTCCATCTTCATCCTTTCCCCAAATGGCGCCTGAATGGCTACCGACTAAATCACCTAATATTTTGATAATTTGTACTGGAAGTTCATTATTTTCAATGTTGTTGTTTTTATTGTGAGTGTTGGTGAGTGCATCAGTACTTTTAATCCACTCATCTCGATAGTCGTATTTGTAGTCAAAAAAGTTTTTGCTTATAAAAACCATCATTCTTGCACGAATTATTGGGGAGCTTACTAATACGACCAACAATAATATGGCGACAAAGATAAATAATACTCGTAAAGCTTCTCCCCAAGAACCACCAAAAATACTGATGTAATAACCACCCGCAGAGATAATTAATAAATAAACTCCCGCAAGGATAAGTGTGGTTGAATGGAAGATCATTTGTCTGGATATATGCATGCCGATAGGTTGTTTATTGCTGTTGATCATTGTTAGTGCAATAAAGGGGGCTGCCAGCGCGTTAACGGCACCGCGAGTATCCCAGAGAGCAGTGGACATCTCCTGAAAAAGAAGTGCATCCGAATACATAAAAAAATCGTAGGAAAAGAAGGAAGCAAGGGCGATGACTAAGTATTTAATACCTGATCGACTGTAAGTGCTCGCATTTTGCCAAACTTGTTCCAGCAGTAATAAACCAACAATGGAAATACTTACCTGAAGAATTAAGGTGGTGTAGCCGGATATTAATTGATGCTGGAAAATGCCTTGGTAAAGGGTTACTGCTAACATAAGTGCTAATATAATTAGTATACATACCGTAATATAGAAACGGCTTTTCCCTAAGGATTGTGTGGGTGTAAATTGTATGCCAAGCAGCGCATAAAGTGCACCAAACCAGGCTGCATTACGGATAAGTTCAAATGTATAGCGGATATAAAATGGCACGTCTATGCTAAAGCCTTGTACGGTAAGTACTGCAAGCCATGTAGCAGTAACTAATGAGGCTATAAATATTGTGCGATCAGTCGTACGACGTAGGTGTCGGCTGGCAATATATATAGAAAGAAGAAGAAAAGCTGCAGTACCAATTCCGTGACTAATCGTAAGAAAGCTAATTGTCATTATTTTAAATGCCTTCTTGTGCTACGAATATATGCAGGTGCTTGTGAGAATATGTCTAAGTGGTTTTGTATCATTGGTGTTAAGTGGGTGACCTATTGGGCTAACTTCTTAGAAGAATCCTTTCAGTGTAGCAGAGTTTGCACATTAATTTATGCAAAAAAAACCGAGTTCGCAAAGGGGGCGAACCCGGTAATAAGTGCGAGTAATATCCATGAAAGTCTTTCATATTGCTGGTGATGGCACTTCATCATCCAGTACCTATAAGTATTGTTTGGATTGGTTGAAATTCAACCTGATATTTGAGTCTTTTAATGATATTTTCATCTAAACAAATATTGAATAATGCCTTTTGGGTAAGGAAGGATAGAGTGAATGTTTTATTCATGGTAAAAATAGGCAGATTTGAACCGTCGATCTAATTATTATGAGTTAGATATTTATTTCTAATCATTTGATCTAGGCTCTGTCTGCTTCTATCGGTTTACTATCTGATGTTAATTTGTTTTATATTTAGTTAACTGATTTATATATAAAAATGGGTATGTTCAGTATGTCGAGAGCCGATACGGTCATCGTATTAGATTTTGAAACGACGGGCTTGTCTCCCGATATGGGGGATCGGGCCATTGAAATTGGTGCAGTGCTACTCGACGGTGGCGTTGTTAAAGAGCATTTTCAGGCACTGATGAATCCGGGTCAACGAATCAGTAAATTTATTGAGAATTACACGGGCATCACGAATGAAATGCTGTGTGATGCACCCTCTTGTTCGAGTGTCATGTCCCAGTTTGCAGACTTTATTGGTGGGCACAACCTAGTTGCGCATAATGCTTCCTTCGATAAGCGTTTTCTTGATGCTGAGTTAACACGAATCTCCAAAAGGTATTCAGGAGAGTTTGCTTGTTCAATGCTCGTAGCCCGAAGAATTTTTCAAAATGCACCCAATCACCAACTTGGCACTTTAGTTCGATATGCCAATATCCCTTCTGATGGAGAGTTCCATAGGGCGCTCTATGATTCTGAAATGACTGCGAAACTGTGGTCAGTCACGCTGGATGAAATTTCTGATCGTTATGCAATTTCAAATATTCCTTTTTCATTGATGAAAAAACTAAGCAAAACACCCAAAAAATCTGTTCAGAATCTTTTTTTAAACGCCTAAACCTAGTAAGAAAATTAAGTAGGGGTTCACTTCGTTTATCCACAATCTATTTAATTCTTCTATTTTTGACTTGGCTGTTTTTTTAAGACTCATTTAAGCTTCACCGGGCAATCTATGTAGCACCTTAACCACAAAGGCATAGCTACTATGATGAATCACCCTAATTCACAGCGATTAATCGCACCGTCTGGCACGAAAAATCTAGCTTTCGACCAAAAACAGACAACGTCTACTTACACTGTACCCAAATACACAGCGCCTACATATACAGCACTGACCAATAATTCTTTTTCTCGTGGAAGTTGCTTTTCTAAGCAAGCTTCTAATGAAACTGTTCAATACCTTAGTGCCTCCCATGTATTACGTCCTCAGGCTGAAGACTTTATTAAGGGTATTTTTCAACAACATCACAATGCTCAAATCCGCTGTTTTTTACCTGAGTTGTTTGCGACTTTTGATGAGTGTGGTAATACCAAAAGTGTGTTGGGTTTACGATATGCCGAATGTGAGCTGCTTTACTTAGAACGTTACCTAGACCAGCCAATTGAAACCTTGATTGAACAAATGGTGCATCAGTCAGTAAGGCGAACTCAGGTCGTGGAAATTGGCAATTTAGCTTCACTCAACTCGGCCAGTTGCAAAGCTCTATTTAGCTTTATTACTCAGCACTTACAAGAACAAAAAATTAAATGGATAACCTGTACCGGCACCTCTGTATTGCGTTTGGTTTTTCGTCGCTTAGGCATTAAAGCCTTGTCTGTTCATCAAGCGGATCAAAATCGTTTAGGGGATGAGCAATATGAATGGGGCAGTTATTACGACAATGACCCACAAGTCATGCTGATAAACGTTCAAGAGACCAATCAGCACTTTATTGATGTGGCTAAAGCCCGCGGTCTTGCTAACAGCCATTAGTCATGACTTTACAAAATTCCCACCCAGGTAAAATAAAATCTACGGATGAATATATGAATACTTTGTTTGTAAAACTTAAGCAGCGCGCCAAATTCAAAGCGTCTGAATTGGCGATTAAATCCGCTCAACAACAAGTAAGTAATTTACAATTACTTGAGCGAGTAGAGTGCCTGGCCAATCAACTTGAACAAACTAAACTGAGTTGTGTGGCTTTGTATATGGACAATTCCATTGAGTGGATCATTGCCGACCTAGCCGCCATGCAGCTAGGCATCACTCTCATTCCTATTCCGCTATTTTTTAGTGAGCAACAACGCCAACATCTCATTAGTGATGCGGGTATTCAGGCAGTCATTACGCAATCACAACTTAGCGACAAATTTAATTTTTCTAGGCAACAAGCCTTGCCTCACATGCAGCTGTTGGTATTGAAAAACTCGCCCCAGCCCAATGTGCAACAGTTACAAAATGTGGCAAAAATCACCTGCCGCGAATGGACCACCATTTGTGTTGGGAACAGATGTAGCATTTATTAATCTTAATCGTGCGCTGAAAAAGTTTGGCGTTGTTCCATAGAAAGCTGTGTAAGGCCCATTATTCTGAAAAGGTGGTGAAGCGGTAATGGAGGTGACTGGTAGAATTTCATAATTATGAGCTTCTGCACTGTTAGTGGCACTTCTTATTGTGACAATATCATAGGGTCTAACAGATTCAAACCATTGACTAAAGTCATTAGCAGAGGCATCATTTACTGAAATATGCAATTGATGTGTTGTATTTCCGGCATTTGCCCAAGTAGCTGGGTCATAAACTAAACTGAATTCACCCAATTCAATACCAGCTGAAGGCAATCCAACTGTACCTAATGATTTCCATGAAGATGAATTACCGTCGAAGCCTGCTGGACCCTCTGGGCCTGGTAAAGAACTTCCAGAACTCTTTGCATACATTGCATACGGTACACTCATTAATTGACTTGTTCCTGTTATGGTATAGCTACTGCCCCCTGTTGGGTCTGTCTCAGTTTTTATAAAGTAAGGACCTGCACTCCAATCTATTGTACTAAAATCATCTGAGCTACTTCCGTTACCGATCTCTAAACTCACCAATCCGTTTATGTTAGTA
>ENA-OSET01002129-OSET01002129.1-sediment-metagenome-genome-assembly--contig:-NODE-2129-length-19501-cov-12.877883_pt1 | contig 19501 bp, 18 predicted proteins | sample MGYA00237882_ERZ534229 | MGnify/ENA primary metagenome ERZ534229 (study PRJEB26408, sample SAMN06266212) | sediment metagenome | isolation source: Hudson Canyon methane seep mesocosm | place... | reverse complement strand
TGTTTCTGTTTCTGTTTCTGTTTCTGTTTCTGTTTCTGTTTCTGTTTCTGTTTCTGTTTCTGTTTCTGTTTCTGTTTTTAGTAGTCCTTCTGCCCAACTAGCTAATGCGTCAGCTTGTTTTGATGGGCCTAAGTCTCTTTCTATAAACTGAGAAATTAATGTTGGAAGTGTGATTAGACAGTCATTTAGAAGAGCTGCTAAATCGGAAGGAGGTGTAAGCGAGTTATCGACAATGGCGTTGAGCGTTTGTTCAATTGACCAGGCTAGCTCACCAATGACATGTGCCCGAGCCATTCGGCCACTTCCTTTCAATGTATGAAAATGGCGGCGAATAGTCGTTAATACAGAGAGATCATGTTCTTGGATCCAGTTAGGTAACAGTATTCTGAGTTCTTCAAGAACTTCATTGGCTTCTTCAATAAAAATTTCAGCAATTTCAGGATCAATTTCCTCTGCTATTTGGGTGATTTTTATATCATCTTCAACAGGTGGTTCTTGAAGCGTTAAGCTAGCTTCTTCAGGGATTTGTTGTTCTATATTATTGATATATCGACTGACACTTGTTTCTAGTTGCGCCGTATCTTTATCTGTATTGAAATGTTCTTGGATGTAACGTTCAACACTGCTGATTCTTTCGCTTGCTGCTTGTTGCTCAATGTAAAGATCAACATTTGTCTTCACCACTTCTATTGGCGTGGTATTTAAACTTTCTTGCTGTTTGCGCTCTTCATTGTTTTGTATGTATTGTTCAACTCGCGTAATACGAGTCGTTTTCTGTTGTTCAGCATTATTAATATATCGTTGAACACGTGTTTCAATATTGAGTGGTTTTGTTTCTTCACTTACGGTAGAAACTGATAATTCATCATCAAGGAGTAACTGGGTATCACTTACTAATAGCTGATCAAAATTGATTAAAATATTTTGTGCATTTAAGAGTAAGTGTGATTGTTGTGATCCCCCGTGTTGTATACCTTCTAAATATAAATCACAGGAAGCAATGATCTCTGCTAAGAAGTTAAGTTGTTGGGGAGTAAGCTGGTCGTTTTCAGTATCTATCTGTGACAGTTGTTGAGCGGTATTTTGTAATAGATTGGCTGCATCCTCTAAATTTACCATCGTTAAACTTCCGGCAACTAAAGGTAATTGGTCGACCACCTCCGTGAGATATTGAGGACTTTTCTCTGGCCGCTCAGCCATTTGTATCAGTGTTTCTTTGATACCATTTAGATCGCTTAAACATTCCGTAATTACAGTTTTTTGTAATTGTGAGCTTTGCTCTGAATCATTACTTTGTAAGTGATTCTCGATGAGGACTAATGCGTCTGCTAAAGCACTTATTTGTTGCTCGTCAGGAATAACTTGTTGTGTAATGCTGGTGTTTAAAGTGTCAGCTTGTTGTCGAAGTAATTTAGCTAAGGATACTTCAGTCAATAACTCTAATGTGCCCGCCATATTATTGAACTGGGAAGGCAATGATAAAAGAGGTTCTAGCGTCTGTTCCGTTTGATGTTCAAACTGCTCGATTTTCCCCTTTAGTTCTTGTAACTCATCGAGCAACTCACTATGAACGCTTGTTAAGGCATCACCGCTAAGATTGTAAATTTTGTTTTGTTGATCTGGATTGAAAAAGTCTAAAGAGAAAGTGTTTTTTAAGAGTGTGACATGTTTTCCTGTGCTTGTTGATTGGGCGACGAGTAGAAGGAGTTCATGAATTAAGAGAGTAGGAGGCAATGCCGCCTGAAATTGTTGCTCATCAGTATTCGTAAATAATTCTATCGATTTATTAAGTTTACCTATTTTGGATTTAACATTTTGAGTTACTGCAAGACCATTATCAAGTAGTGCTTCAACCACACCTGATGCCGCCCACCAAAGAATGATAGAAGAATTTTGCAGGCTATTAATACGTAGGTAATCGAGTATTTTCTCTATTTTTTTCAGGCTTGTAGATTCATTCTCTTTAAACCATTTCAATAGTGATAATTGAAATAAATGACCTATTTTTTTCTGTTCCACAGCTACTTTTTCTTGCGTTCGACTGGTGGAGGCGGCGATAGAGCTTGGTAGCTCTGTAGACAGATCTGTTTTAAAAAGTTCACGTTGTTCCAGTGGGCTTTCTTTACGAGCACTACGTAATTCATTGATAGCATCAACTAGCCGCAACGGGTGATCTTGTAGGTTTAAAGACAGTAGCTTTAGGTAGTTCGAAAGCAAGAGAAGATTTTTTAGTAAACTATCTTGGAGTTGTGTTTTTTCTGAATCATTGCTGTTACGAATTACTTTTGCCGACTCAATCATTTCATTCGTTAAAAGCTGAGCGCCGTCAAAGTTAAGCATCTCAACGGTACCACTGGTCTGTAGAATATGAGAAATACAGGTGTTTAAAGCATCCTCATTCTTTTCTTCTATATATTGAGTTAATGCTTTTATTGCATTATCAAGAGAGCGCTGTAGCTCCTCTTGCACCCAAGCTAGGGCATCATAATTGCCACTAATTGTCCTTGCCATGGGGTTACTCCAGAACAGTCGTTAAGGTATTAAAAATGGAAACACACATTATGATGTCTTAGACCTTTATTTTGGCAATGTAAAACCAGAAACTGACTTACGAAGCTCGTCAGTTAAACCTAGTAGACGTCCAATCGAAGCTGCACTTTCATTTGTTCCTGTAGAAGTTTGCATCGCAATTTCTTCGATAACGTTCATGCTGTCTGAGGTTCCAATGGCTGCCTGAGCTTGTTGTTTTGCTGCATCAGAAATATTGTCGATTAACTCTGCCAGCTGATGAGATACGGCTTCTATTTGTTCTAATGACGTTCCGGCATCTTGTGATAATTGTGCTCCAGAGACTACACCAGAAGTACTTTTTTCCATTGAGCTGATGGCTTCACTGGTATCGCTTTGGATGGTTCTTACAATGGCATCAATTTGCTTGGTGGCATTACTTGAACGTTCCGCCAGACGCTGAACCTCATCGGCAACAACGGCAAAGCCACGGCCAGCTTCACCCGCCATAGTTGCTTGGATTGCAGCATTTAAAGACAGAATGTTAGTTTGCTCTGCGATATCATTAATGAGCTCTACAATATCTCCAATTTCTTGGGAGCTTTCCCCCAATCGTTTAATCCGTTTTGAGGTTTCTTGTATATGCTCACGGATAGTATCCATACCTGTAATTGCTTTTTTAACGGCTTTACTGCCTTGTGTTGCAAGTAGCACAGATTGCTTCGCAACCTCAGAAGATTGGCTTGCATTTTGAGATACTTGCTCAATTGAGCCCGCCATTTCGCTGATAGCGGTACTTACATCTGTTATTTGTTGAGTTTGATGCGTGCTGGCATCCGTTAAATGTAAGGCTGTTGCCTGTGTTTCCTGTGCAGCTGAAGCTACATGAACCGTTGTTGAGTTAATGTTTTCTACTAAGTCACGGAGGGCATCAACGGTATAGTTAACTGAGTCAGCAATGGCACCCGTAATGTCTTCTGTTACGGTTGCCGATACAGTAAGGTCACCATCGGCTAAGTCTCCCATTTCATCGAGAAGCTGTAGAATCGCATCTTGGTTATGACGGTTTTGAACTTCAATATTTTCCAAAGAGTCATTCAATACTTTTAATGGATGTGATGCCAGCTTTGCCGTTAAAACAATACTTAGAATAAAACTGAGGATGATTCCTGCGGAAAAGAGCTGTAAGTCGGGTAAGAACTGTTGGTACATGTCCAATACGATGAGTACGATTCCTGCAATAGCTATCGCAGCGAAAAGAACGACAAAAAATAATAAAGGGATGTTATTTTTTGAAATTAGTGACGATAGCAAATTTTTATTTGTTGAGTTCATGGTGATTTTCCTAAAATCTAAATATTATGCGGCGGCATTTAAGAAGCGAGGATCAGCGGCAAGCTTTTCAAAACTAAATACATCCCATTGAATATCTTTTTGTTCAATATGAGCAGAGATATATTGGGAAATAGGATCATCAGATGAAATGCTGTTGCTTTCTGGTTTAGTTGGGAAATGCTTCAAACCAAAGACTTCATCCAATAATAATCCAGAATATAAGTGAGAGTGATTACTAACTACGATACGACTACGTTTATTTACTTTTGTAGCCTGACCATAGAGAAAGTATTTTAAGTCAAATAAGGGTAGTAATGCTCCGCGTAAATTTGCGATACCAAAAACCCAAGGTTGGGACTTGGGAACGGGGGTTATCTGCGAGGGAACGGTAAATACTTCACTTGCCTCATCTAGAGGAATTAATAGGTGAGTGTTGGCAATTCGAAAACCAATGGCCGTCCACGCTCCGTGAGTATCATCCTGCGATAGTTTCGCAGCACTTTCCTGCCCTCGTTGATGCATATCATGGAGAACATTAAGCATTTCAGCAGGAGAATCCATATTACTCATTAGGCATCCTTAAGAAGCTTATTAATTTCTTCTATTAGTAGGTTTTCGGTGACGGGTTTGCCCAAGTAGCCTTTTGCCCCTTGTCTCATACCCCATAACTTATCTGTTTCTTGGTTTTTTGATGACACGATAATGACGGGGATATGTTGGGTTGATTCCTCTTTGCTTAATCGCCGAGTCGCTTGAAAGCCGTTAAGTTTTGGCATAACAACATCCATTAGAATCAACTTAGGTTTTTTTGTGAGAGCTATTTCGATAGCTTGCTCACCATCTTCAGCAGTCAAAACCTGATGATTATGCTTCTCCAATATCTTTTGCAGAACATATATTTCAGTGGGAGAATCATCTGCAATAAGAATTAAAGCCATTTAATTTTACATCCGTGCCATTATTTATTGAGTAAGTATGTTCGAATTGCATTAAGGAGATCATCGCGAGCAAAGGGTTTTGTTAAATACTCTTCGGCGCCGACAACGCGACCTTTAGCGCGGTCAAATAGGCCGTCTTTGCTGGATAACATAATAACGGGTGTATCTTTGAATTTAGCATTATTTTTTATTAGAGAGCAGGTTTGGTAGCCATCAAGACGAGGCATCATAATATCAATGAAGATAATGTCTGGATGATTTGAGCTAATAACAGGTAATGCTTCGAAACCATTTTCAGCGGTTAGCACATCACAGCCCACTTTTTTTAGTAATGTTTCTGCTGTGCGACGGATAGTTTTACTATCGTCAATCACCATTACTTTTAGGCCTGAAAATTCGGTTTTCTCATCACTCACGCTAAGATTGATCCCTAAGAGCCAATAAATAAAAGGTGTTTCATCTGAGAAAGATATACCATTTTCTTTTATCAGGCTAGTCACTATTTCTAAAAATGTGAACTTGCTTGTTACTTAGCCTTATATAGAGAATAATTACAGCGTCTCACTAACTTTTAAGGTTGATACAAATTATGGTTTCTGGTGTTCCTCATTTAACAACAGTTTTGAATGGTCCTCTTTTACAGCTAGAAAAACATATATTGTCCAACCAGACTGCTGTGGAAGCCTGGTTCAGAGAGCAGTGGTTGTTAACGCCTGCACCTTTTTATACGTCAGTAGATTTGCGTAATGCTGGCTTTAAATTGGCACCCGTCGATACGAATTTATTTCCAGCAGGGTTTAATAATTTGAATGCTGACTTTATGCCTTTGTGCATTCACGCCGCGCAAGCTGCAGTGGAACGGGCCTGTCCTCAAGCTCGGAAAGTATTGATTGTGGCTGAAAACCATACGCGCAATCTATTCTATTTAGAAAGTTTAGAATCTTTACGGCAAATTCTTGAGCAAGCAGGCTTAGAAGCTAGAATTGGTAGCTTACGCGAAGATATCAATGAGCCGATGGATATTGAGTTGCCATCAGGAAAAGTATGTAGGATTGAACCGCTTACTCGAGAAGGTGATCGCGTATCAATTGCTGATTTTTCTCCCTGTTTAGTGCTACTTAATAATGATTTGTCTGGAGGGCGACCAGAAATTTTGGAAGGCTTGGAACAGCAAATTATTCCGCCACTGTCTGCAGGTTGGTCTGATCGGAAAAAGTCTGACCATTTTTCTCATTACAATGATGTCGCACAAGAACTTGCGAAACAAATTGATATTGATCCCTGGTTAATTTCTCCACTGTCATTGCAGTGTGGTGAAGTTAATTTTATGGATAAAAATGGTAGTGGTTGTCTAGCAAAAAATGTCGATAGTATGCTGGCATCAATTCAAGCTAAATACGATGAATATGGCATTGATAAAGAACCTTTTGTGGTTGTTAAATCTGATTCAGGTACTTATGGTATGGGGATTATGATGGTGAAAAGCGCAGAAGAAGTCACTAGCCTGAATCGCAAACAACGGACAAAAATGGCCTCAGCTAAGGAAGGGTTAGTTGTTGATAATGTATTAGTACAGGAAGGTGTTTATACTTTTGAAACAATAGGCGAAGAGGCCGCTGTTGCTGAGCCCGTTGTGTATATGATGGATCACTTTGTGGTCGGCGGTTTTTATCGTGTACATACAGGGCGAGGCGTAAATGAAAACTTAAATGCACCTGGTATGCATTTTGAGCCACTGGCTTTTGCACAACCTTGTAATACACCTGATAAACAAGATATGCCTGACTCTGAGCCAAATCGGTTTTATGCCTATGGGGTTATTGCCCGCTTAGCATTGCTCGCCGCTGCCAGAGAGTTGGTATAACAGCACTCTGCAAAGACAGAATTAAAACCAAAGTCTAGGAAGCTAACATTACGTCTGGTTTAGCATCCTACCATTGCCTTGAAAATGATACTTTGAAGTATTTATGGGTATATACCCAAGTGAAATGAAGTTGCATATATTTTAGAAAAGTCCGTCATCCCCGTGAAAACGGGGATCCAACGATAGTGGCTAGATTCACTGCCCATGGATCCCCGTTTTCACGGGGATGACGAAGAGTGTTAATCTGCATCTTCAGGTAACTTGGGTACAAATGCCTTTAATTCATGTGCTCACTTAAATAGGCAATAGTCATTGTTTGATTATGTAGCAGGCTATGACTATCGTCGTCACCAGAGCATATTTCACCATTAGAATAAAAGCCTGTGATAGCTGTTTTAGAGCCTAAAAGACGCTGAACAGCAAAGACTTCATCAGAAACCAGATCTGCCATAACAAGTTTACGTCCAACACAGCTGACACAGATAGCTAAGGCTTTGTCATTTAGGTCGATGTCTTTGTTTAGGATCTGCTGAGCTGCTTCACTTGCACCGTTTACGAGCATATCGTGGTCAGACTTTAAGAACCGCACGGTAGCACCATTATTAATATTTCCAGCAAAAGTAAGGCTATTATCTTTCTCATCAACCGCAAGTAACGTTCTTATAACGGTAATGCTTTTATTTTCAGACATAATTGCAAAAGGGAAGTTTAAACCTGAAGCAGGTAGCGTGTTGGCATAGTGACCGATATACATTTTGTAAAGTGGTAAGGCAGGTTTGTTATCCAATTCATATACGATATTTTTCAAAGAACGGGTCACTTTACGAGGCGGGCCATAAGGTTTCCAACCTCCTAGAGCACCACTGGTGATAACTGCATTTTCTCCGTAGATCCCTACTGCAATGACCATTTTGTCGTAGACTTTGTCATTATTGAGTAAATAGGTTTGTGTGAAATTAGCATTGTCGCCAGCTAAGCCACCAGTAATCGGTATATTGGGTAAGACACTTTGTACGCCTTCAACTAATTCTGAACCATTTATATTTAGGCCATCACTGAGAATAAAAACACCTTTAAGATCGGGTTGATCCAGCTCTTCCGCAAGCATTGATCCTACCGAAAATGACTGGCTCATATTTTTTATTGGCTTGGCTACAAAGCGTAAAGTGCTTCGTTCCCATTGCATTGCAGTAATATGGATACTGTCATCATAAACGCCATCATCCGTTATTTCTCCTGATGTCGTACAGCCGATAATATGTGCCTCTGGGTATCTTTGCTGTAGGTTTTTTGTGAACCCTTTCTCATTGAAGCGTTTGGTGGAACCGAAGACGAGCACCCAATTAGCATTAGGTAGAGGGGACTCCGATGGAAGCTTTCCAATAGTGGTATTTGCTTCTATGTGTTCTTGCTGAAGTTTCACTGTAGTTTACATCCTTAATTCAATGACATTTTAGCTGCAAGATCCAGACTATTTATAAGGGTTGATACTACATTAGTTTTTAGGGGTAGGGGAATATTAAAAGGGTGAACTTGATCTAATAATTTAGAATAAAAGTGTATTGATACTTCTTAATATCGAACTTTAATTAATTACAAGAAATAAGAATTTAATAATATTATTAAATTCTATCTAAAACAGCTGCTTATTGATATGTCCTTGAAAGTGTGTTCTAGTGTCATTCGAGGAACTTAATAGTTTCTCGTACTCAAGCTTTTCTACATTTACTCATAATAATAAGCTGGAACTAAGCAGCAACGTTGTAGAAAAATAATTAAACCTTAAAAGAAGAGAGAAAAATTTATGTTTTCATTAGCATTAAGTATTGGTGGTTTAGGTGCAGTCGCTACATGGCTGGCACTTAGCCCATTAGCAGGAATGGTTACAATTTGGGCAATCTTTATTGGTTGGGGACAATATTTCCATAATGGTGCTGATAGTGCAGCATTAAAAAATACAATTGTTTGTAGTGTTTTTGGTTCAGTACTTGCGGGTGTTGCGTTTGCTTTAATTACTAAAGTAGGGCTTGGTGAAGGTACATCTTTAGCGGTTAATGCAGCAGTTTGGGTTGGTGTAACTGTATTTGTATTAGTAATGGGTGCAACAATTCCAGCTTTCTCTGTTATTCCATCAGCAGTATATGGTTATGCAGCAACAGCAGCATATGCTATTCATGCGAATGCTGACTTATCTGCAGCTGGTAATACATTAGCAATGGACTTCTCAAATCCTGTACTTGTGGTTTCATTATCACTGATTGTGGGTGCCGTGTTTGGTCTAGCATCAGCTAAAGTTAATGCGATGATTTCTGGTAGTTAATTACTAGATTTAGAACCAATAAAAAAGGCTGTATTCATTACGAATACAGCCTTTTTTTATGAAAGTTTGAAAAGCTTAACCTGCTAACTTGGCTCTTAAAATATCATTTACTTGTGCTGGATTAGCTTTACCTTTTGACGCTTTCATTACTTGGCCAACAAAGAACCCTAGTAACTGTTCTTTACCTGCACGGTATTGTTCTGCTTGGTCTGTATTATTAGCAATCACTTCATCCACAATAGCTTCAATCGCGCCTGAATCAGTAACTTGTTTTAAGCCTTTATCTTCAATAATGCTATCTGCATCATCACCTTCACCAGCCCATAAAACATCAAAGATTTGCTTAGCAATCTTGCCGGAGATTGTATTATCACTGATACGAACTAATAAACCACCAAGTTGTGCGGCACTAATAGGAGATGTAGTAATTTCTAAGCCTGCTTTATTTAAAGCACCTAATAATTGAGTAATAACCCAGTTGGCACAGAGTTTTGGATCTTTATTACCTGAAGCCTCTAAAACAGCTTCAAAATAATTAGCCAATTCACGACTGCTTGTTAATACGGATGCATCATAAAGCGGTAAGTTCATATCAGCTACAAAGCGGTCACGCTTAGCATTGGGTAACTCAGGTAGGCTCGCTCGCATTTCTTCGATCATTTCCGGATCTAGCTCAACTGGGAGCAAATCAGGATCAGGGAAGTAGCGGTAATCATTGGCTTCTTCTTTACTGCGCATTGAACGAGTTTCATTTTTATCCGCATCGTAGAGGCGTGTTTCTTGAACAACAGTGCCGCCATCTTCAATAAGTTCAATTTGACGTTCAATTTCAATATTAATTGCACGCTCAACATTACGAAATGAATTAATATTTTTTAGCTCAGCTCGGGTACCTAATTCTTTTTGTCCTTTTGGACGCACAGAGACATTAGAATCACAACGAAATGAACCTTCTTGCATATTGCCGTCACAGATTTCAATATATTGAACGAGAGAGTGAATTTTCTTCATATAAGCAACGGCTTCTTTTGCACTGCTCATATCAGGTTCTGAAACGATTTCTAGCAAAGGTGTTCCGGCACGATTTAAATCTACACCTGTTTGACCATGGAAGTTACCATGCATTGATTTACCCGCATCTTCTTCTAAATGGGCACGAGTGATGCCAATTATTTTTTCGCTACCATCTTCTAACTCGATGGATAACTCACCTTTACCTACAATCGGTAAATCTAATTGGCTGATTTGGTAGCCTTTGGGTAAGTCAGGATAAAAATAGTTCTTGCGGGCAAATACAGAATAGTTGGTTAGCTCGGCATCAACAGCTAAGCCGAATTTAACGGCCATTCTAACGGCCTCTTTATTAAGGACAGGTAAAACACCCGGCAAACCCAAATCTACAGCGCAGGCCTGAGTATTTGGCTCCGCACCATAAGCAGTGGATGCTGCTGAAAATATCTTACTTTTAGTAGCGAGTTGGGCATGAATCTCCAACCCGATGACAACTTCCCATTCCATATTACTGGCCTGATCTAAATATTAAGCGGGCAATTGTACCAATTTATTAGCGTAGGCTGAGAATTTTCCAGCCTTGTTGTTCAGCAATGATACGTAACTTAGGATCAGGATCGACAGCAATGGGGTGTTCAACAAGCTTCAATAAGGGTAAATCATTATGAGAGTCGCTATAAAAATAGCTACCTTCAAGGTTGATAGCGTGTTCTGCGAGCCAGTCATTTAAGCGCGTTACTTTTCCTTGCTGATAAGAGGGCGTGCCTGCAACTTTACCGGTATAGACTCCATCAAGCATTTCAGCTTCAGTGGCAATTAAGTGTGGAATGCCCACTATTTTTGCTATCGGTGCGGTAATAAATTGGTTTGTTGCGGTGATAATTAATAAGGTATCACCTTGTTGTTGATGTTTAGCGATGAGGTCCTGTGCCGCTGGGAGCATAATGGGAGCTATTTTTTCTATTAAGTACTGTTCTCGCCATTGGTGTAAATCTGCTAATGAGTTGTCAGCAAGCGGTTTAAGCTGGAAAGTAAGAAACTCAAAAATATCCATGGTGCCAGCTAGATATTGATCATAAAAGTCCTGGTTAGCTTTTTGATAAGATGGACCATCGACAATATGATGTTCAACCAAAAACTCGCCCCACAAATAATCGCTATCACCGCCAAGTAAGGTGTTATCTAAATCAAAGATTGCTAGTGCCATATTTTTAACTTCAACTATATCAATGGTAATAGTCGCTATTGTAATCAAAATGGTTTGCATACCGTGAGTGCTTTCTCTAATCTAGTCACTATTGAGAAATTATCGCGTTACTACATTTAATGAAAAATGGATGTGAGTAATATTGAGATGGGGTTGTGATTGATAAAGATGGTTTTAGACCAAACGTAGGGATTATTCTCTGCAACAATGATAATCAAGTATTGTGGGCACAGCGTGCACAGCATGATTCTTGGCAGTTTCCTCAGGGTGGAATAAAGCCTGATGAGTCGCCTGAAGAAGCAGTGTATCGAGAGCTGATGGAAGAAGTTGGCTTAGGTCCTGAGCATGTCGAAGTGCTGGGTATGACACAAGGTTGGTTGCGATACCGTCTACCTAAACGTTATTTACGTTTTGGTAATAAGCCGCTATGTATAGGCCAAAAACAGCGCTGGTTTTTATTGCGCCTGACTGGTGAAGAACATCATGTGCGCTTAGATCAATATGAAAAGCCCGAATTTGACGATTGGCGCTGGGTTGATTACTGGGCACCGGCAAAAGAAATCGTCTTTTTTAAACGTCGCGTTTATGAAAAAGCACTTCATGAGTTAGCCCCCATCTTATTCCCTGAATATAAGAAGCGGGTTGAGAGCCAGAAAAAGCGGTAGTTTATAAGGTTTTCTTTAGAACTTTCGCATTTCTCTGATAATTATAAAGCTGTTGTTTTTCTACCGGTAAGTCATCAATTTCAGCAGTTTGAAAGCCATGTTCTAAGAACCAATGTGTCGTTTGTGTTGTAAGTACACACAAGCTCGTTAAACCGACTTTCTGTGCTTGTTTTTCTAGTGTTGCTAACAATTGTTTGCCACGGCCTAGATCTTGATAGTCCTGTGATACAGCGAGGCAAGCAAGTTCTGCCATTTTGCTGTCAGGGTAAGGGTAAAGTGCCGCACAAGCAACGATACCACCATCACGTTCAAGTACAGTGAAATAGCTAATTTCCATCTCTAAAAGATCAAGTGAGCGTTTAACTAAGATACCTTGCTCTTCTAATGGCTGAATAAGATTTAATATACCGCCAACATCATCAATAGTTGCTTGGCGTGTTGTTTCAAATGATTCTGTTGTAATCAGTGTGCCGGCGCCATCTCGACTAAATAGCTCCTGTAATAGGGCTCCATCAAGTTCCCTGTCCAATAAATGTACCCGCTGTACGCCATTAGTAGAAGCTTTAATCGCAGCCTTTAATGTGTATTGTTCTTGCTCTGAATGAGTGAGTACTATGTTTTCAGCTTGTTGAGATGTTAACTCTCTAGGAAGTGCTGAATATTTTTTACCGAGAATAATGAGTTTATCGGCAGCAAGTTCTATTGCTGCTTCTGTGGCAATCGCCTCTGCAGATAAATTAAACACCTCACCTGTTGGAGAAAAGCCTAAGGGAGGGAGTAGCACAACATTACCTTGCTCTAATTGCTGCTCAATACCATGAACATCAATGCGTCGTACTTTTCCTGTATGTTGCAGATCCATTCCATCGACGATACCAACAGGCTGGGCTGTGACTAAGTTGCCACTGGTACAACGAATGTGAGTATCAGCCATTGGGGTATGGGGTAGGCTAAATGAGAGCCTAGCTTCTATATCAAGGCGCAATTTTCCAATAACCGATTTTGCTATTTTTAAACTCGCGTCATTAGTCACGCGCAAGCCTTGATGATATTGCACAGGGATATTATGAGTCGCACATTGCTGCTCAATTTGCGGACGCGCACCATAAACTAAAACGAGACGGATCCCTAAACTACTTAGTAATGCAAGATCATGAACTAGACTGTCGAAGCGTGAAGATTCAATAGTTTCCCCATCAAAGGCAATTACAAATGTTGAGTTTCGGTGAGCATGAATATAAGGCGCTGCCGCTCTAAACCAATTGGTTGTGGCTGAATTTTCATGATTGATTGGACTGTTATTTATTTCATTCATAATGTTCTTTTTATCGTAGTCGCAGCCTATTGGCAAAGATCGTGTAAAATTTGGAAATTAAATTAGTTATCTACTAATAACAATATACATTACTTGTTTGGAGAATCATTATGCCTGAATATCGTTCAAGAACTTCTACTGCTGGTCGTAATATGGCAGGCGCACGCGCCTTATGGCGTGCTACAGGCATGAAAGATGATGACTTTAGTAAACCCATTATTGCGATTGCAAACTCATTTACTCAGTTTGTTCCCGGCCATGTTCATTTAAAAGACATGGGGCAACTGGTTGCGCGCGAAATTGAAAAAGCGGGCGGTGTTGCGAAAGAATTTAATACTATTGCCGTAGATGATGGCATTGCGATGGGTCATGGTGGCATGTTGTATAGCCTACCTTCTCGCGACATTATTGCCGATTCAGTTGAATATATGGTCAATGCCCATTGTGCTGATGCGATTGTATGTATTTCAAACTGCGACAAAATCACGCCAGGAATGTTGATGGCGGCATTACGCTTAAATATTCCTGTGATCTTTGTGTCTGGTGGCCCAATGGAAGCGGGTAAAACGAAACTAGCAGGCAAAGACGTCAAATTAGATCTTGTTGATGCCATGGTGCAAGCGGCAGATGAAAGTGTCAGTGATGAAGATGTAGCACAAGTTGAGCGCAGCGCTTGCCCAACCTGTGGGTCATGTTCAGGTATGTTTACTGCAAACTCAATGAACTGTTTAACAGAAGCATTAGGTTTATCTCTTCCTGGTAATGGTTCTTTATTAGCAACCCATGCTGATCGTAAAGAATTGTTCTTAGAAGCAGGGCGTACGATTGTTGATTTAGCTAAACGTTATTACGAGCACGATGATGAGTCTGCTTTGCCACGTTCAATTGCGACTAAAGCCGCCTTCGAAAATGCGACTGCTTTAGATATTGCAATGGGTGGCTCAACCAATACAGTATTGCATTTATTGGCAGCTGCACATGAAGGTGCAGTTGATTTCACCATGGATGACATTGATCGTATGTCTCGTAAAATTCCGAACTTATGTAAAGTTGCCCCTGCGACGCCTGACTATCATATGGAAGACGTACATCGTGCTGGTGGCGTAGTAAGTATCCTTGCTGAATTGGCGGCGGGTGGTTTGTTACACACTGAATTGCCGACGGTTCACAGTGCAACAGTAGCTGACTCCTTAGCTGAGTGGGATATTGCTAGAACAGGTAGTGATGCTGCAAAATTACGTTATTCGGCTGGTCCAGCAGGCATTCCAACACAAGAAGCCTTTAGCCAAGCAACACGCTGGCCGAGCCTAGATATCGATCGTGAAAGCGGTTGTATCCGTGATATTGAACATGCGTATAGTCAAGATGGTGGTCTTGCCGTCTTATTCGGTAATATTGCACTTGAAGGTTGTATTGTTAAAACAGCAGGTGTTGATGATTCAAACCTTGAGTTCTCGGGACCAGCCCGTATTTTTGAATCACAGGACCATGCGGTGACTGCAATCTTAACGGAACAAATTGTAGCTGGAGATGTGGTTCTTATTCGGTATGAAGGTCCTAAAGGTGGTCCGGGTATGCAAGAAATGTTGTACCCAACAAGTTACTTAAAATCAAAAGGTTTAGGTAAAGCTTGTGCTTTATTAACGGATGGTCGTTTCTCAGGTGGCACCTCAGGATTATCAATTGGACATGCTTCACCAGAAGCGGCAGAAGGTGGCAATATCGGTTTGGTAGAAGAAGGCGATACCATTGTTATCGATATTCCAAATCGTATTATTAAAGTTGATGTAACAGATGCAATATTGGCTGAACGTAGAGTCGTAATGGAAGCGAAAGGTGATTTGGCATGGACTCCCGTTGGTCGTGAACGTGAAGTGAGTTTGGCATTGCAAGCTTATGCAGCTCTAACTACTTCAGCTTCAAAAGGTGCTGTTCGTGATCTGGAACAATTAAAACGTCGTTAATAAATTAAGCTTATGAGGACATAGGGATATGTCCTGCGAGCATTATTTATTGAACCAATGTGACGTACGATTAGCAAAATAAACTAACGATAACATTACCGGCACTTCGACTAATACGCCGACGACTGTAGCAAGCGCAGCACCAGAATGAAGGCCAAATAGTGATATAGCTACTGCGACTGCTAATTCAAAGAAATTTGAGGCACCGATCATACAAGCTGGGGCTGCGATCTTGTGAGCTAGTTTTAGCCGTTTTGCAGCAAAGTAAGCAATTGCAAAAATACCATAGGTTTGAATGATTAAAGGAATGGCAATTAATACAATCGTTTCAGGCTGTTGCAGAATCACTTCTGCTTGAAAGCCAAAGAGTAATATGACTGTAGCCAGCAAGCCCATAATAGACCAAGGTTTGATACTTGTTAATAAACCTTGCAGTCGATCACTATCACCATTTTTCTCAAGTCTGCTACGAGTAACAATACCTGCTAATAAGGGCAGGACAACATACAGTAATACCGAGGTTAACAGTGTCTGCCATGGCACATGAATATCACTGACACCCAGTAAAAAAGCGGCAAGTGGTGCAAAGGCAAAAATCATGATGACATCATTGATTGAGACCTGAACGAGGGTGTAATTGGGATCGCCTTTGGTCATCTGACTCCAAACAAATACCATCGCGGTGCAGGGGGCAACACCCAGCAAGATCATGCCGGCGATATATTCATTGGCAGTGGCGGGAGAAACCCAGTCAATAAAGAGTATTTTAAAAAATAACCAGCCTAGTAAAGCCATGGTGAACGGTTTGATTAACCAATTGATAACCAGCGTTAAAATCAAGCCTTTAGGTTGTTTTCTAACATCTTTAATAGCGTGAAAATCAATTTGTACCATCATGGGATAAATCATCAACCAAATAAACAGGGCAATGACCAAGTTGACATGGGCCACTTCTAACTCGGCAACTAAGCTAAACAATGATGGAAATAAACTTCCTATGAAGACGCCAGTAATAATACTAATACCAACCCAGACCGATAAATAGCGTTCAAAGATGCCCATTTTAGGGTTCCTATAGATGAGTTATAGTGAAGATGGCGTTGTTCTAGGGAGTTTGCTTGATATTAATGCGCTACAGAAGAGCAAAAGACTAGACGCTATCAGGCAGCCTTGCAGTCCATAGTATTGAAATAATAATCCAGATAATACGGTGCCTGTTAAGCGGCCACCTGCATTAGCCATATAATAAAAGCCAACATTCATCGCGACTTTGTCGTGATCTGACCATTCGACAATAAGGTAGGAATGCACAGCAGAATTGATGGCAAAGATAATGGCAAATAAAGCCAAACCAATAATGATGACCCCATTAGCTGAAATACCTTGATAAAGGGCCAGTGCCATGGTGGCGGGTAACAAGATTAAGCTATAGGCTAAGGTTTGAGCAGTACGACCATCGGGCACATATTGTTTGTTACGGCTTTGAATGAGTTTAGGGGCAAGTGCTTGCACAAAGCCATAAGCAATAATCCACAAAGCAAAAAAACTACCTATTTGTTCATGTTGCCAAGCTAATGTTGCACTTAAATATACAGGTAGGCCGACTACAAACCACACATCACGGGAACCAAATAAGAAAAAACGTGCAGCAGAAAGCCAATTAATAGCAGGATCATTAGCAAAGAGCTGGGAAAACTTAGCTTTGGATTTTGTTTTACCAAGATCATTTGGCAATAGAAACAGGGTTAATAAGAACACTAAGAATAAGCTGCCAGCCAAACTATAAAGGGCACCTTGAAAACCATACTGTGCCAGCAATAAGCCACCAAGGAAGAAGCCTACACCTTTCAATGTGTTTTTAGAGCCAGTTAAAATAGCAACCCATTTAAATAGTTGCTTTGATGATGCGCTTTGATCTGTGCTGGTGGGTATAAACAATTTAACGCTAGCTTTGGCACTCATTTTATTTAGATCTTTAGCGATACCTGATAGAGCTTGTGCAGCCATTACATAGATAATAGTCAGGTATTCACTTGGCACAGTAAGCATAAGCAAAGCCACGACTTGTAATAACATGCCGATATGCATGGTGGTATTGAGACCAAAGCGGGCACCTAACCAGCCGCCGACTAAATTAGTAATAATGCCAAAAAACTCATAAAACAAAAATAGACTGGCAATGGCGAGCGGCGTGTAGCCCAGCTGGTGGAAATAAAGCACCACCAACATTCGAATAGCACCATCAGTTAAGGTGAAAGCCCAATAGCCTCCAGTAATAACAGCATAGTTTCGTAAATTATTCAGTGCAGACATAGGTTCAATTACATTGCCTTAGCAATCATCTTGGCTATATCAATCATGCGATTTACATAACCCCACTCATTGTCATACCACGCTAATATTTTCACCTGAGTTTCATTAATTACCATAGTTGAAGGCGCATCAATAATGCCTGAACGTGGATCGTTGGTGTAATCAGCAGAGACTAAAGGCCGTGTTTCATAACCTAATACATCTTTTAATGAATCTTCAGATGCCGCTTTAAATAAGGCATTTACTTCTTCAGCAGTAGTGGCACGATTAGACTCAAAAACAAAGTCTGTTAGTGAGCCATTTAATAATGGCACACGTACAGCCAAACCATTTAATTTACCTTCTAATTCAGGGAAGATGGTAGTGATGGCTTTTGCCGATCCTGTTGTTGTGGGAATAAGGGACTGACCTGCGGCACGGGCACGGCGTAAGTCTTTATGACCTTTATCTACTATTGTTTGTGTATTGGTAATGTTATGAATGGTGGTCATTGAACCATGTTTAATGCCCAATGATTCATGCATGACTTTAACAATCGGCGCGAGGCAATTAGTGGTACATGATGCGGCTGTGATGATGTTATGTTGAGTAGGATCGTAAAGACTATGATTAACACCATAAACAAGATTAAGCGCAGGGCTCGGGCAGGGAGATGCTCAACTCGCCGGTGGGCGCCTCTGACTTTGACAGCACCTGACGCTGGAAACCGATAAACGCCTGCTCTACGGCCTCGGCTTCGGGCAATATGTTTTCACCCACCGATGTGAGGGTGTAGCCACTCTGCAGTCGATTAAATAACGTTTCATTGAGTAATGCTTCGAGGCGATCAATACGCCGCGACACAGTCACGTGTGTCACCCCAAGGCTCTTGGCGGCGCGGCTGAGGGTACCCAAACGTGCCAGCGCGAGAAAAAAACGTACGTTATCCCAATCCATTTAATCGTCCCCTGCGCTTCAGCGCTGAAACTGTAAGCCAGCCGTGCGCTGAGTTTACATGCCTCTGTTGTGCATATATTAACAGTTGTTGCTGAGCTCGCGTTTTGCATTTCATTAATCGTCGTTGTTTTTCTCAAGGCTGAGTCATCGCACATGCCAGCCTCTTTCACCCGTATTTTCTGTAAAAGTGATGAGGTGGACAGGTAATGACGAATATAGGCCATTAGTGGCTATTCAGATGACCTAGCGTGCTCGAGTCGTTTAACGTCGGCCAACATATTGGGCGCAGCCCTCTAGTCAATTCGTTAGGGAAAAGTAGTGCGCATACAAAACCGCGCGATGAGGCGCGCGGCTTTAGTGACTAAGCCCTGCCTGGCCATACTCTTTCCAATCGTCTTAATGTCGCAGGCGTAGCCCTGCTCAGCAAGGTCTTCCTGCAGGCGACGGGCGCCATTGCGCTGCTTCCCCGCATCGAAGGCCAGCTTCACCTGATCGTCACGCTCAATACGCTGTAACTGCCTGGGACTATGGCTCTCAACGGCTTTTAGCCATTCATAATATCCACTTCGCGAGACGCTCAATGCTTTAACCATGCCGGTCACGCTGAACTCAGCGCGACTGTCATGGATAAATTTAAAGCGTTCTACTTTTGGTTTTTCGCGAAGTAGGTAGCCGCCTTTTTTAGGATGGAAATCTCCTCTGTCTGCTCGGCAAGTTGTCGCTTTAGTTTGGCCAGCTTCAAAGCTTCTGCTTTGAACTCGTCGCCATGCTGTTTACGGGTTTGTTTCGTTTTGCTCATAATTCACCTCGTTTGTGATTTTACTCACTTAACTCGGTGTCTGGTATTGGCTGTACAGATCTCTCATGATTTGGCAGCAGAAAGAAGACGTTGAACTATTCTGACAGAATTTGAGAGTTTTCAGCGTTACCCTAGGGGCTGGTCAGAGGCATCATTTGCTAAACTATAGATCGAGCCGGTTCTACGAAGAGAGAGACATCCTGACTATTTGTTATTACGGACAGTACACGTAATACGGAATTAGACTTTAATGAGCATAGCGTCATGATGAAAAACACGATTATCGCGTACATTTTTGGGGGTATTGCCTGTCTAGAGTTATCCGC
>ENA-OSET01002125-OSET01002125.1-sediment-metagenome-genome-assembly--contig:-NODE-2125-length-19518-cov-5.685767_pt1 | contig 19518 bp, 23 predicted proteins | sample MGYA00237882_ERZ534229 | MGnify/ENA primary metagenome ERZ534229 (study PRJEB26408, sample SAMN06266212) | sediment metagenome | isolation source: Hudson Canyon methane seep mesocosm | place... | reverse complement strand
AATTTGAGGAAGCGTACTTTTCGGAATTACAGACTGTCTAATGAAATCTGGGAAGTCCAAACATAAGTAAACCTAAAGGAATGCACCTGAAGACTTATAAATACATTAAGCATGAATCGGATGCTAATTTCATTGAAATTATAAAGGCTCAGGATATCATTATGGGTAGGGTGGTGGAGTGTTCATAATAGTCTTTTTGCATACTGCCTAATCTCTTTTCAAAATGCAATTTCACCTGTGTTTTACACAGCAAAAACGGTTGAAGTTAGCCTCTCCTTCTGAGTGATTCTAAAGTACCATTTCTTACTCGTATCCATTAGGATTTTGAATTTGCCAGCGCCAGGCATCTCTACACATGTCATCGAGATTAAAATGAGATTGCCAGTCAAATTCTTGTAATGCGAGACTAGTTTCAGCATAGCAAGAATCTGTATCGCCCTTTCTTCGTGACACAACCTCAAATGGAACTTTCACACCCGAAACAGACTCAAATGAATTAATTACTTCAAACACGGAGCTTCCTTTTCCAGTCCCAAGGTTTACAGTTAACAAACCTGGCTTTGTCATTGATTGAATTGCTTTAACATGTCCATTCGCGAGGTCCATAACATGAATGAAGTCCCTAACTCCTGAACCATCAGAGGTTGAGTAATCATCGCCATATATCAGTAGCCGATCTTTCTTACCTGATGCAACTTGAGACAATAAGGGCATTAAATTGCTTGGGGTAGCTGTTGGACTTTCTCCTATCAAACCTGAGTAGTGAGCTCCAATTGGGTTAAAATATCTTAATATTCTAATCGACCAACTGCTATCTGATATAAATTCATCTGATAACATCTGCTCAATGAAAAGTTTAGACTTTCCATAAGGGCTTGTGGGAGAAAGTAAGTAATCTTCTTTTATTGGATGGCCATTAGATTTAGCGTAAACTGTTGCTGAAGAGCTGAATACTAATCTTTTGCAGTTAAATTCAGTCATCACACTGCATAACGACATTGCCCCCCCCAAATTATTTTCATAATATATGGAGGGCTTATTTATTGATTCGGACAGAGACTTTAAGCCTGCAAGATGAATGACCGCATAAATATCTGGGTGAGATTCAAATACTTTTCTTAATGCAAGTCGATCTCGAACATCTATATTGAAATGGTTTAATTGCTGCCCAGTTATTTTCTCAACTCGGCTTAATGACTGAATAGAACTATTACAGAAGTTATCTATAACGATAGGTTGAAATCCAGCATTAACTAATTCTACACAGATATGGGTTCCAATATAACCTGCACCTCCTGTCACAAGAATCTTCAAACACGCCTCACTTAATAATCATTTCGGTTAATATTGGATGCAAGATTTTCTAAATTAGAAAGAGCAGCGTTATTGCTACTATCTTGAACCACATCGGGAATCTTAATTAGAACAGGGTGGTGACATACTCTTCAACAGGTAGTGCTAATAGATCTTGAGGGTGATCTCCTCCAAAAGTGGCGATACCGCTTTTACCTGTGATTATGGCTGACTCCATAGAGTCACCTGATTCTGTTTCGATTAATGAAATCTTAATAGAAGCTCTATCTGGAATACCTGACCATTCTGTAGCTCGGTCTTCCCACTCAAGAATAATTGGAAAGACTAAATAATTGTAATTATTAGTCCTAGCATGTGAGAGTGCTTTTTCAAATGATTGGTATTTTTGACCAGTATTTACCTTGTTACTGAATTTTGAAAAGGCAATTAGAATAAGTTGTGAAGTACTAATTCCAGAGCCTATATAGTTTTTATCCCCATATTTACCGTCCTTAGGGATTGATATATATATATTATCTGTTTCTTCTAATGAGGTGGAGAGTCCTTCCCCTACTCTTACTAGTTGGTGGCTATCAGCGCACCCAGAAAGAAAAGCTATAAACCCTAGAGTTATTATGAATCTCATTATTTTTTTAGTGCCTTATGTTTACTATTAGATTTTCAACTGTGCCTACTATTGAAATTAGAACTTAAAATTAAAAGGTAGAGGGTAATGGTAATTATTACATAATTTATATTTTGGTTCTTTCTTTAGTTTAGTTGAAGCTTGGGGTGGCAAATGCCGACAGTCGAAGGGAAGTTATTGTAGCTAATAGCTGTAGGCTTTTTATTTGTTACAACGGACAGCCTGAGGCACTCTGTTTTACCTTCAAATAGCAGCCAACCTTCATTATTCTTAATTAAAGTTGGAACAGATACTTCTGAAATAGAGAATGTAGATTGCTCCGATGAAGGAATAGCTTTGTAATAGGCTTCTTTGGCACACCAGAATCGGTAAAAGTTATCAGCTTGGTTAACTTCATCTTGTTTAAGAATATTGATTTCATCCTCGTTCATGAATATTTCTGATAGCTGAAGATAGTTTCTTTTTATTCCGACTGTTTCAATATCAATGCCTATCGGATGATTAAATAAGGCAAAGGATATATAGTTATTTCTGTGACTTAAACTGAAGTATGTATCTTCAGGAAGGTTACTAATCAGTGGCTGTGAATTTGAGACCTCAATAAAGTCCCAGTCATTCTCAGGAGACTGAAACTGTTGACTTAAAGCATGCCTCATGAGTGCTCTACTAATAAGATATTCACTTTTTTTATTGGTGCTCTTGATTGAATATAACCTTTCTTTTTCAGAAGGGGATAATAAAGCATATATCGTATGTTCTAGATGCTTTATGGATTCATCAATTCTAGCAAACCAAAGGTGGAGTGAATGAGGTGAGGAGTCTAGATTACTCGGCAAGAGTAACAACTTCACCTGATAGTGCTACACCAGCCATGATTGCTCCAGCATGACACTCATATTTAGATGTACTGCTATAAGTTTTTTTCTTGTAATAACTGGTAATTTTTATGATAGCATTGCCGCCTTCATTTCTGGCTCGATCTTGAAGAGAAAGTAACGCAGATAGCAATACCCATGAACACGCTTTTTCATCACTTTTGTTAAATGCATTAGTTTTTTTATTACTAGAAAACTTACCGAAAGATTGAAGTGGTTTGGGGTGAGGTTGCTCTCCAAAGTAGAAACTTATATTAGGATCTAACCGTTCCTTGAATACGGGAGTCTCTAGTGCTTCTTGGATGGACATTATAAGTGTTGTATTACGACTATATGCATATGGAGAAATGAATAAAAGTGTGGACATTAGTATTATGGAAATGGACTTCATTGTTTAATCACCTATAAATAAATGTGCAGCATTTCATTGCTCTTTGTAAGGTCGTTGATAATAACAGACATAAATGAGATGATTCAATCCTCATCTGATGATGAATTTTGTAAAAATAGGTTTGATAGGGTTTTTGTTGATGAGAGTTAAGTGATGAATTATAAATGGAGTTACTGGTGGTAGGATTTCGAATTGAATCATGGGCCGCATTTGTACCAGGAGTTGAACATCTATATAAACACCCCCAAGTAATCACCGAGCCACTTAGCAAGTCGTCGTTAAAACTTATTCCTCCCATGTTGCGGAGACGATTTAGTACTCTTGGAAAGTATGCCATCAGTGCTGCTTTACATGTACTACCAGAAGGTGAGTCAATCCCTACTATTTTTTCATCTAGGTATGGAGAAACGGGATTAACACTATCATTATTGGACGGTATTGGACAAGGTGAGGCAATGTCTCCCACAAATTTCAGTTTAGCTGTACATAATGCAGTGAGTGGATTGTTTTCAATTGCACGTAAGGACTATAGTGCCGTAACTTCTATTGCAGCAATGAAAGGTCTAGTATTACAAACTTTATTAGAGGCTGCTGCACAGTTAGACACAGTAGATAAGGTGCTTTGTGTTATCTATGACGTCCCTATTCCTGATATAGATCGTCAATATGCTCCTAACGATGCTATTCCTTATGCAATTGCTGTAATTCTTAGCCAGGGTAAGGAATGTATTATTGACCAAGATTCTTTGAATATTGCTGGTAGCAAGCCATCACATGATTTTTTAGAAACAGAGCCATTTAGGTTTATCAACTTATTAATGGGGGTGACCAATGAAATGGAATCAGAATTGAATGGTACTATTTGGCGAATTAAAATGACGGAGTCATAGGTTTGTTGTCAAAATGTAAGTATTACTGGAGATGGATTGCAACGGCTTTGAGTTTCATATTGTTTGGTATTGGAGGTGTTTTTATACCAATTTTTTTGATTCCGTTACTTTATTTGTTGCCAGGAAGTAAGGCGCAACGAGAGTGTCGGGGGCAAAAGTTTATTCACTATTCGTTTCGCTCATTTATATGGATAATGAGGTTCATGGGAGTGCTAACATATCAAATCAGTGGGCTTGACAAATTGAAAGAAGCCAAGCTTATTTTAGCAAATCACCCATCTTTGATTGATGTTGTTTTTCTTATATCTTTTGTGCCGAATGCCAGTTGTGTGGTGAAAGGAAAGTTGCTTAGAAACCCATTTATGTGGGGGGCAGTTAAAGCTGCGGGTTACATAGTCAATAATGAAAATGCCGATGAAGTGATACTGAATGCCGCAGAAATTTTTAACAAGGGATACGCGCTTATTGTTTTTCCTGAGGGTACTCGCACAACACCTTTTCACTCCATTAAATTGAAGAGAGGAGCAGCAAATATTGCGCTTAGGACAGGAGTGGACATTACACCTGTAATAATTGAATGTACTTCTACGGGATTAACGAAAGAAGACTCTTGGTATTCCATACCAGATCAACGTATGCATTTTCAGATAAAAGTAAATGATAAGATAGATATAAGTCAGTACCTAGACGGTGATACTTCACCAAAATTATCACGAAAACTAACTAAAGATTTAAGTAATTATTTTAATAAGGAAGCAGTTGTTCATGAGTGAGTTGCACCTCGAAATTAAACAAATGATAATCGAAGTCTTAGACTTGGAAGATATTAATACAGAAGACATAATTGATGATGAGCCTCTCTTTGTAGAAGGGTTGGGTCTTGATTCTATTGATGCCTTAGAGATTGGTCTAGCTCTACAAAAGCGATATGGAATTATATTGAAATCTGAGGCAGAAGAAACGCGACAACATTTTATTAGTGTCAATGCGTTAGCTGCATTGGTAGAGTCGACACGAACAAAATAAGAGAGAAATCATGGATAGCAGTAACAACCAGAAAGAAATTCACCTAAAAGTCATATCGCTTTTTGAAGACTTATTTGAGATTGAACCAGATAAAATAACGCTAGAAGCTAACCTTTATGAAGATTTGGACATAGATAGTATTGATGCCGTAGATTTGGTAATTGAGTTACGAAAAATGACAGGTAAGAAGATTCAACCTGAAGACTTTAAATCTGTTCGTACGGTGCAGGATATTGTTGACCAAGTTGAAGAATTACTTAAATAAGCCGAATGACTAAGTTTCTTAAAGTCATTGTTGCCATACTGTCAATTTGTTATCCATTTATAGTGTATTGGGGCATGCTGAATTACGATGTCAATTTATTGTTAATGCTACTTTTATTTTTTATGGGAATAAGATTGATAGTAGGTGGCGGACTTGAGGAACGGAAAATAATTATCGGGACTATGCTGTGCATTGGAGTCATTACACTTTTTGGTGACGGAAAGCTGGGGTTAAAGTTTTACCCTGTTCTGGTTAACCTTGGTTTCTTTATTGTATTTATAACTAGTTTATTTTCACAGACAAGTATTATTGAGAGAATCGCAAGGATAAATGAACCAAGTTTGACGCCCGATGCTATTGCATATACTCGTAAGGTAACTTGGGTGTGGAGTTTGTTTTTTTTACTCAATGGTGGGGTTGCAGCAGTAACCGCTCTGTGGGCATCAGAGAAGGTTTGGCTTCTTTATAATGGTTTTATTGCTTACATGTTAATTTGTAGTTTGTTTGTAGGTGAGTGGATAGTACGAAAATATTACAGGACAAATTAAGGTGGCAAAGTTAACTCTACTATCTGAATGGTTAAATATAAAGCCTGAACAGGATATCGCTATTCACAAAGGAGTGAAGGCTACAACAGAAGACTTTCTGTTCTTGGTGCAAGCGTGGATGAATGCAATTAAGGACAAGCAGGGCATTCGTTGGGCTGTGTATCATAATGACCCATTTGAGTTTTTAGCCATTTTGTTTGCCTTATGGCAATTAAAGAGAACTGCATGTGTTCCAGGTGATAATTGTGAAGGAACTACAAAGAGTCTGCGTGGACATGTTGCTGGATTTGTAGGAGAGTTTCCATACGATGCGAAAGCAATCAACGTCAAGGTAAATAAGGATGGAGAACCGTCCTTAGAAATTAGGGAGTGGCTTAACTTAGAGTCAGGATTTATCGCTCTTGAGATTTATACGTCAGGCACTACAGGAAAACCAAAGGCAATTACAAAAACTATTGGTCAATTGGATAAAGAAATTCAAGCAATCAATTCATTATGGCCGAACCGAGAAAAGAGTGTAGTGTTGACAACTGTTACGCACCAACATTTTTATGGAATGACCTTCGGTTTATTTGTACCTTTTTGTATGGGAAAAACCTTTGAAAGGCAACGTTGTAATTATTCAGAAGACATTCTGTATTATGCAAAATATTATGTAAGATTTTTGTTGGTTTCAAGTCCTTCGCACTTAGGCCGTATGAATACTGGTTTGGACTGGAGTGACCTAGGGGAAAGGTGTCAATATATTTTGTCATCTGCTGCACCCCTGTTGAGAGAGGATAGCCTTAAGGTTAGCCAATTGTTGAAGGCTAGTGTACGAGAAATATATGGTAGCTCTGAAACGGGAGCAATAGCATGGCGCAGTCAAAATGAAGATGAACCAGAAGCTAAATGGCAAACAATGCCTAATGTAGTTGCGAAAATGAGTTCAGAGGGTACGTTGAGCTTAAAATCTAACTACCTTGCAAGTAATGACCCAATCATATTGCCAGATAAAGTTTCATTTGATCAGCAAGGATTATTCACCTTACTGGGCAGAGAAGATAGTGTCGTTAAAATAGAAGGTAAGCGAGTTTCACTTACAGCCATTGAGCAATTGCTTATTACAAGTAGTTTAGTGGCCCAAGTGAGAGCTATTGTACTGAAGCGTCACCGTGTTGAAGTTGGAATTGTTATTCAATTGACAGAAGAAGGGAATGGTATTTTAGAAAAATTGGGGAGAAGACACCTAATTACGCTATTTAAATCTATATTATCACCACACTTTGAAATGGTGATTCTACCTAGGAGATGGCGTTTTGTGACTCAACTCCCGTTTAATTCACAAGGGAAATTATCAATTAGCAGCTTATTAGTATTGTTTGATAAAAAGGTAGATGGAGTGGATAAAGTTAAATGGCCAGAAGTTGTAAGTGAAATTTCACTAGATGGGCAGTGTAAGATTTCTATTCGTATCCCAGAAGACTTAATCTATTTTGAAGGTCACTTTACGGATGAACCAATATTGCCTGGTATTGTACAAGTAAATTGGGCTGAGATTTTTGGGCGTCGTATTTTTTCTATTGTTGGAGTATTTAAAGCTCTAGAAGTCATCAAATTCCAACAGCTTATCTTTCCAAGTGACAAAATAACGATTACTTTGAATTATAATGATGAAAATAAAAAATTAAGTTTTAAGTATGAGTCGGATAAAGGGGGGCACTCGAGTGGACGAATCTGTTTTGATTAATACTCAAGCTTTTAAAGCTGCGATATTGATTCCTGTTTACAACCATGAAGCAGCAATTACTCATACTTTAGAAAGTTTAGTTGCCTATGAATGTCATATTTTATTAGTGGATGATGGCAGTAACAACGAATGTCAATTAGTGTTAGAAAGGTTATGCGAACAGTATTCCGATAGTGTAAGTCTATTACGATTAGAACAAAATAGAGGTAAAGGCGGAGCTGTTAAAGAAGGACTCATGAAATTACTTATGGACGGTTACAGTCATGCCGTTCAAATTGATGCTGATGGGCAGCATGATGATTCTGACCTACCAATTTTTTTAGATATGGGTAAGAAATATCCATCTGATTTAATTAGTGGGTATCCTATCTATGATGAATCTGTTCCCAAATTAAGATATTACAGCCGTTACCTAACCTCAATTTGGGTATGGATAAATACGCTTTCATTTGATATTAGCGACAGTATGTGTGGTTTTAGAATATACCCTTTACATGAAGTAGTAACGATCCTAGAACAAGAAAAATGTGGAGATCGCATGGACTTTGATATAGAGATTATGGTTCGATGGTTATGGCGAGGTGGCAAGGTAAGGGGAATAGCAACAAAAGTAAGTTATCCAACTGACGGTGTATCACACTTTAATGCGTTGCATGATAATGTATTAATATCTTGGATGCATACCCGACTTTTCTTTGGAATGTTACGACGATTACCATTATTGTTATGGCGGAAGATAAATGGCTAAGTCACATCCTCATTGGTCAAGAATAAGTGAAACGGGTACAGTCGTTGGGATCAAAATATTGTTGGCTGTTTATAAAGTTTTTGGGCGCTGGGGTTTTCGAGTTTTTTTATACCCAGTGATAGCTTATTACTATCTTGGTCAAGCAACAGCACGACAAGCATCACATGAATACCTCCATCGGTTGCGTCCTTTTGTAACGTTAAATCAGTATCGTAGCTTATCTAGTTTTAAACATTTTTTAATGTTTGGTGAGATATTGTTAGATAAGTTTTTAGTTTGGATGGATGAGATACAATTAGAAGATGTGGTGTTCGAAACACCGCAAAGTTTTGAGCGTATAGATAATAGTGAGAAAGGCGGCGTAATTGTAGTCTCACATTTAGGTAATATGGAAGTATGCAGTGCTTTGGTTCAGCAGTTTCCAGATCTGAAGTTAACGATATTAGGATTTACTCAACACGCAGTTAAATTTAATGCATTAATGAATAAAACCAGTGACCGAGCGAGTATCGAATTACTTCAAGTGACGGATATAACACCAGAAGTAGCCATGCGTTTGTCAGAACGTATTGATGAAGGTGGATATATTATTATTGCGGGTGATCGGACTCCTGTGACGGGAGATGGGCGGGTTTCAGAAGTGTCATTTTTAGGAAAAATAGCCTCACTGCCACAAGGTGCATTTATTTTAGCTGGATTGTTGAAATGCCCAATCTATTTTATGTTCTGCTTAAAGCAGCAGGAGCAGTATCATATTTATTTAGAACTGTTTTCAGAACGACTCGCTTTTTCTCGAAAGGACCGACATTTTCAAGTAACTGAAGCCGTACAGTCGTATGCTTATCGCTTAGAATATTATTGTATTAAAACACCGTTACAGTGGTTTAACTTTTACTCATTTTGGAACAAGATAGCACTGGAAGAAAAGTAGCTATATTCAAGGAATCAAGAATGCTAGAAGCTGAAGTTATTATTGACGTTCCATTTCATGATGTGGATATGATGGGGGTTGTATGGCATGGCCATTATGTCAGATACATGGAGATAGCTCGATGTGCCTTATTAGATAAAATTGACTATAACTATGATCAAATGAAACTGTCTGGTTATGTGTGGCCAGTTATAGATATGCGAATCCGTTATGCACACCCTCTACATTTCCAGCAAAAAATAATAGTAAAAGTAGTGTTGGCAGAATGGGAAAATCGATTGAAAATGACCTATTTATTTGAAGATGCAGATACTGGGAAAAGGCTAACTAAAGCATATTCAGTACAAGTTGCTGTTGATATTGAGAAAAGTGAAATGCTGTTTGCCTCTCCAGGTATTATTTACCAGAAGCTAGGTTTAAGTAATGAGTAGAGTTTTATTTTTCATCATTTTATCGTTACCTTTTTCTGCACAAGCACAACTTACATTTATAGAGTTGGAGGCAATGTCAATTTCTCCTGAAAAGCTGAGTGGCGAATTTAAGCAAGAAAAGTATATCAGTGAATTAGCAATCACTTTGTCATCAACAGGTTTGTTTTCATATCATCGTGGCAAAAATATTCACTGGAAAACATTGGAGCCAATTCAAAGTGAATTAATCATGACTCCTAATACGATTATCAATCGGCAAGGTGATAATGAGTTGTTTCACATGGATGTTAATGCCGCACCTACTATTGGCTTGATAAGCGAACTATTCTTTTCCATCATGACCTCTGACTGGCAGAAGTTAGCTGCTGTATTTGTCATTTCGGGGGAAAATAAAGATGGAGTATGGGTTGCTGAATTAACGCCAATTGATGAAACCATAGCACAATTTTCTAGTCGAATAAGCTTGAGGGGAGACCACCTGTTACGAGAGATAACCTTATATGAAAAAAGTGGAGACTATACCGCGATACATTTTGATAGATTGAGTCAATGAACTTAAAAATAGACAAGATGAAATGGCTGGCTCATGGTTGGTTACTACTCGTTGCAGTACTAATTTTAATGGCAATCAAGCATGGTCCTGTTTTTGACTCGAGCATTATGGGCTTGTTACCTGAGTCAGACAAAGAGCCCAATGTACAATTAGCCACAAATCAGATGGCAGAAGGGTTTTCTAAGCGAGTAATTTTATTATTATCATCTGACAATGAAGGTGAAGTTCAGGCTGCGGTTAGAGCTATGGCAGTAGTTTTGGAAAAGTTACCTGATATTGCTAATGTAGAGTGGCAAGTTCAAGATAAAGACATAGTGCAGCGTCAACAAGAGTTATATCCATACAGGTTTTCAATCCTTGATCCTGCTGTCCGTAAACAATTGTTAAATAATGAGTTTGAGCAGGTACAAAAGCGTGCATTAACGAATTTATATAGCCCTCTTAATGTGGGGCGTAATTCAATCATTGATGATCCTTTCGGTTTTTTCTCAGAACTTAATTTAAATCGTAAAAATGATTTTAAGGTTCAAGTTTCAAATTCGTTATTAAAAGTAACCGAGTCTGTAAGACCAACGTATATGATGATGTTTACGCTCGCTGGTAAAGTATCCTCACCTTCATTACAAAATAGAATATTATCGAAAATTAAAACAGAAGAAAACACATTAAATCAGCGAGGAATAACACTGACTATGTCAGGCATGTTATTACACTCTGCTGCAGGTGCTGAACAGGCAAATAAAGAAATTACCACCATTGGCCTAGGCTCATTACTAGGTATTACAATAATGATGTTATTTGTTTTTCGTCACTTCAAACCTTTGTTACTGATGATCTCTGCTGTGACAATAGGTTGCTTATCAGCCCTAGCGGTAACAACACTGGTATTTGAGCGAGTACACCTTATTACCTTGGCTTTTGGAATGGGGCTTGTTGGTGTGTCTATAGATTATGCCCTACACTTTCTCTGTCAACGAAGTGTATCGTCAGTTAGCGTTACTATAGATAAGATTATTCTAGGGCTTGCACTGGGATTATTTTCTAGCGTAATGGCCTATGCTGCTCAAGCTTTAGCTCCTTTTCCAGGCTTACAACAAATGGCCGTGTTTTCAGTAGTGGGATTATGCACTTCTTGGCTGACAGTTATCTTATGCTTTCCTTTTTGGACACGTAATTATGCACAACAAACGTTATCAGTAGCGATCAAGTTAGATCGTTTTCGACAAGTGTTTCCTCGACTAGAAAATAGGCCTGTAGTCATTGGGCTAGGATTACTTATCTGTATACTATTTTCTGTAAATACATTATTGAGTAGCAACTATGCAGATGATGTACGTTTACTTCAAAGCTCACCTGAGAGCCTTTTAGAGCAAGACAAAACAGTTCAACAACAAATCATTGCGAGTGGTAGTTCACAGTTCCTTCTTATTCAAGCTGATGATATTGAGCGCTGCTTGCAAAAAGAAGAGCAACTCAGTTCAATTCTTGAACAGCTAGTCTTTGACAAACTGATTGGGGGATATCAATCTGTATCTTCTTTTTTGCCATCATTACAGAGACAGAATGAAAATATTCGTTTAGTAGAAAAATTATACGAGCAACAGTTAGAAAGTTATTACACCTCTATATCTCTATCTCCCCAAAATGTAATAGAAGCACAAAAGATAATGGATCAAGCAACTATGCAATCTCTAAGCTCTCAAGTCTGGCTATCTCAAGAGGCTAGTAATGAAGGGAAGGATCTTATAGTGAGGCAAGTAGAACATGGTGCTGCAACATTGATCCGCTTTACTGGAACTATAGATGAGGAGGCGGTAAGAACGTTACAGAAACTATCTATCGAAGATGATGCTGTTGTATACATTGATCGGGTACAAAATATATCTAAGGTGATCGGGGTTTATCGAAGTGAAGTAATTAATCTGATAATTTTAGCCTACTTAGGCGTAATACTCGTGTTGTTTTCCCGTTATAAAATGCAAGTTTGGCGAGTTATAACACCTCCAATATTAGCAACTGCTTTCACTTTGACGGCTATTGTTTACCTGGGCTACGGTATAAATATATTCCACTTGATGGCGCTTATATTGGTATTAGGAATTGGACTGGATATGGGCATATTCTTGCATGAAAGCCATGAGGCTCCACACACATGGTTGGCCGTGTCACTTTCAGCTTATACAAGTTTGTTAGCATTTGGCCTTTTAGTTTTGAGTGATACACCAGTTTTACATCATTTTGGATTGACGGTTTTGTTAGGTTTAAGTTTTACTTGGTTTCTTGTGCCAGTTATGAGAAGAAATAAGTATGGAAACGTTTATTGATGAGTGTGTTCATGGATAATCTCACTTTTTCACCTATTCATAGTGTTTACTTGGGCTCTAAAAATAGATATATAGAAAGTTGTTATTTTAGAAAGAGAAGCAATTATGAGGGAAGCCTATTGGTGAAATTGATTACCTATTGTTTACTTTTGTTTTTATGTGCATGTAGTTCGTTTTTAAAGCCAGTTTTAGAGCCCGAGTTAGTTTTACTCCCACCTATTGAAGGGCCACTACCATCCGTGCTAAAACAAGTGCTCACTATAAAGCAGAATGAAAAGGAGGCGTCATTTATAGTTGTAAGTAGGTTTGAAGCTGAACGATTGAAGCTAGTTGTATTTCAAGCAACAGGTCAGACATTATTATCACTTGAATATGATGGAGAAGAGTTAAAATATAAAGAAGGGTCATCAATTTCTTTGCCGAGTGAAGAAATGTTGGCTATTATGCAGTTCACTTTATGGTCGGATTCATCGATTAAGCAGCACTATCTATTAGATAATGGATGGATCTTGATGATGAACTCAGAACAGCGAGTGTTATCAACCCATTTAGGTCCTCTACTTACTGTTCATTATAAAGATAACGGTGTAGCTATTGAGCATCATAGACATCATTATCAATTATTGATTCATAAATTAAAATAAGAAAACTTTATGACTAAAAAGAAATGCTACCTTAATTCCATGGGGATACTTTGTTCTGCTGGTGATTCTGCCTCAATGGTGAAAGCAAGCATTCTGTCAAAGAAAACGACACTTACAATGAACGCTACATTAGGTGCTGATAGTGAAGTTGTTTTACCACTTGGGGTTTATCAAGGTGATTTGCCAGAGATACCATTATTAGGTAAACAATGGCACAGCCGTAATAATCAATTTGCTCTAGCGGTGTTAAAACAGATCGAGACTGATGTTAATGATGCAATAACTCGCTTTGGTGCAAACCGTGTTGGAGTTATTATCGGTACGAGTACATCTAGCATTGCTGAGTGTGAGGTAGATATTAGGGAGTGGGTTCGTACAAAAAATATTGCTTCTGGGTATGATTACGGCCTCCAAGAAATGGGGGCAACGGCTCAATTTGTTTCTGAAATAATAGGTGCAAAAGGTCCTAGTTATGGTATTTCTACAGCTTGCTCCTCTGGTGCGAAATCATTGGCTGCTGCAAGGCGATTAATTAGGTCAGGAGTTTGTGATGCAGTTGTTGCTGGTGGAGTTGACACATTATGTCAATTGACAGTTCAGGGTTTTTCTTCACTTGAAGCTGTGAGTAATGAGGTTTGTAACCCATTTAGTCGTAATAGAAAAGGCATTAATATTGGAGAAGGGGCTGCATTATTTTTAGTAACAGCTGAATCTAAAGGTGTCGAGTTGTTAGGTGTTGGAGAGAGCAGTGATGCTCATCATATCTCTGCACCTGACCCCTCAGGTTGTGGTGCTATAAGAACCATGAAGTTAGCACTAGTAGACGCCGAGTTAACTGCTGAACAGGTAGGTTATGTAAATTTACATGGTACAGCGACAAGGCTAAATGACCAGATGGAAGCCACTGCTATGCACGCTGTCTTTGGTAGTGACACGCCGTGTAGTTCAACTAAACCATTCATTGGACATACTCTTGGGGCTGCAGGGGCTATAGAAGCAGGGATTTGCTATATGACTCTTGAGCTCGAGACAGATAAGTTTTTGCCAATACATTTGTGGGATGGCATGCGAGACCCAAGTTTACCAAATATAAACTTAGTTTCATCGGAGCATGAATTATCAAGACCTTTGAATTATGTACTAAGTAATTCATTTGCATTTGGTGGAAATAACATCTCTTTGATATTAGGGAAAATAAATGATGTCTAAATATGAAATATCTGATCTCGTACCTCACTCGGGAACAATGAGTTTACTAGATCGTATAATATCCTATGGTGATGATTGGCTAGAAGCTGAAGTGATGATTACAAATGAATCATTATTTGTCTGTGGAGAAGGAGTTCCAGCATCAATTGGACTAGAATATATGGCTCAGGCAATAGCTGCATATTCTGGTTTAGAGGAGCAAGCTAAAACAGGTATACCTAAACTTGGATTCTTATTAGGGACACGAAAATATAAGTGTTCGACGGATTACTTTAAAATTGGTGATGTAATTACATTAAATGTTAAGCGTGAAATGCAGGCTGAAAATGGACTACATGTTTTTCAGTGTATTTTATCTGGAAATGAAATTGAAGCGACAGCTCGCTTAAATGTATTTCAACCCGAAGATAGTAATAAATTTTTAAAGAGTATAAAAGTATGACGGAAACAGTATTAGTTACAGGGTCAAGTCGAGGAATTGGAAAAGCTATTGCACTCCGTCTTGCGAGAGATGGCTATGATCTTGTACTACACTGTCGTAATAATTATGAACAAGCATGTTCAGTTGTCGCTGAGATAGTTGATATGGGGCGAACTGCCCGTATATTACAGTTCGATATTGCTGATCGAGAGCAAGTTAAAACTGTTCTTGAAGCAGATATGGATGAATTTGGTGCTTATTATGGAGTTGTTTGTAATGCAGGGGTAGCTAAAGATAATGCCTTTCCTGCAATGCCAGGTAATGAGTGGGATCTAGTTTTACGAACAAATCTTGATGGTTTTTATAATGTACTTCATCCTATAATTATGCCGATGATTCGTCGACGAAAACCCAGTAGGATCGTAACTTTATCTTCTGTTTCAGGTGAAATGGGGAACAGAGGTCAAGTTAATTATAGTGCGGCAAAGGCTGGGATTATAGGAGCGACCAAAGCATTAGCTGTTGAACTAGCAAAGAGAAAGATTACGGTGAATTGTGTTTCACCTGGGTTGATTGATACAGAAATGACTGAAACAGTACACTTAGATGAGGCCTTAAAAATGGTGCCAATGAAAAGAGTTGGTCGTGTAGAAGAGGTGGCTGCGACAGTGTCATTTTTAATGTCTGACGATGCTGCTTACATTACACGTCAAGTTATTTCGGTAAATGGAGGAATGTTCTGATGAAACGTGTAGTCGTTACTGGAATGTCAGGGATCTCTCCAATTGGTAGTGATTGGGCGACAATTTATAACAACCTTAAAAATATGAAAACTGGTATAACGAGAATCGATGACTGGGATAAATATGAAGGTTTAAATACGCGGTTAGCTGCTCCCGTTGTAGACTTTGAGATGCCTGCTCATTATAAGCGTAAAGACTTGCGTAGCATGGGGCGGGTAGCACAATTTGGAGTGAGAAGTACCGAATTAGCATTGAAGGATGCGGGGTTATTAGGTAGCCCATTATTGAGTAGTGGTGATGTTGGGGTTGCATATGGTTCATCGGCTGGGGATACAGACGCTATTGCTGATTTCGGAGATATGCTATTGAATCATTCTTGTAATGGCCTGAATGCAAACTCCTATATAAAAATGATGGCACATACATCTCCTGTAAATATTGGAATTTATTTTGGTTTAAAGGGAAGGGTTTATACAACCTCGAGTGCTTGTACATCAGCAAGTCAAGGCATCGGGTATGCCTATGAAGCAATTAAGAATGGTCAGCAAACCGTAATGGTATCAGGAGGGTGTGAGGGACTATGTGCCAGTGAGGCAGCAGTTTTTGATACGTTATATGCAACTAGCATTAAGAATGATGAACCACATCTGTCACCAAGGCCTTTTGATTTAGATAGGGATGGTCTAGTTATCGGAGAAGGTGGAGGAACCCTGATTCTTGAAGAGCTTGAGCATGCTGAATCTCGGGGTGCGAAAGTTTATGCAGAAGTGGTGGGGTTCGGGACCAATTCTGATGGGAGTCATATTACTCAGCCTTCTTCAATAACGATGGAAAGAGCAATGAGGTTAGCCTTGGATGATTCAGGTTTATCTCCACATGATATTGGTTATATAAGTGCTCATGGTACAGCCACTGATCGAGGAGACATTGCTGAAAGTAAGGCAACATTTAGTGTTGTTGGTAATACTACGCCAATAAGCTCGTTTAAAAGCTTTACTGGACATACGTTGGGAGCCTGTGGAGCATTGGAAGCGTGGATTTCAATAGAAATGATGAATGAGGGATGGTTTCATGCAACTGCAAATCTCGACAAAATTGATCCTGCCTGTGGAGCTCTCGATTATATTGTTCAAGAAGGACGATATATTGAAACAGAATATGTAATGAGTAATAACTTTGCTTTTGGAGGGATAAATACCTCACTAATTTTTAAACGATGGTCTTAAATAGAATAAGGAAATACATTTTGAAAAATATAGAAATTATAGTACTAACAGTAGCATTATTTTTGATGTCACCAGTTATGGCTAATGAGGTAAAGGATGAGAGAATTGATACCTACTTAAACATATTATCATCAGCTAGCATGGAGAAACAGAAGACGATGCTTAATAGGTTACAGTGGTCAGGATTATCTGATCCACGTTTGTTTGATGTGATTGAAAAATCTCTTATGGACCAACATTTAGAGCGTAATTTAAGTAACAAACAATTGGCCGTGTTGGCATATATGACTCGCTCCCTTGGGTATAGTGGAAATGAAAAATACCGAAGTACAATTTCTACATTAAGTCAGGATGCTTTTTCACCAAAAATAAAAAGGCATGCGGGAAAAGCTCTGAGAGATATGAATAACTTTTCTACGTGGAATGCTTTGGTTAAAAATAACGATTTAAACGTTGAAGGTAAAAACGCTGCAATTACGACATATATGAAGATGTTAGATGTTGATGATGTTTTTGTTCAGAGGTTAGCGGCCAGAGCAATGTTTCATGAACAGCTGAGAGATCCCGACTTGCTGGCATTAGCTGCAAATAAGCTAGAGTCTATGTACTTACAGAGTGGGTTAGATGGTGAAAGCCAAGATACAGCTGCTTGGTTATGTAAAGCTATTGGTCAAAGTGGGCAATCTAAATATATAAATTTATTGGCAGAAGTAACCAGTAAAACACCATATAACAAGATAAGGAAGTATGCTCGAAAATATTCAAGGTAATCATAGGGGAGCTGTGGTTATTGAATATAATCTGGTACTGCTTTTGGTTGTAACTGATTAAGATGGTGTGAATATTTTTCGGAAAAATTAACGATGAGTAACAATAATAAGTATCAAGCTGCAGTTTGGGTTAAGGAATCTCTTTTTGGAATATGGTTTTTGGGCACTCACACATGGGTGAGGAGCGTTTTAAAGATCGCTATAAATGATCTTGTGGGGTTAATTCCTCATAAAAAGGAGCGATACCCAGTTATTTTAGATGTTGGCTTTGGTCATGGACACTCATTATGGATATTGGATGAATATTTTAAGCCAGATACTATTATTGGCCTAGAAGTAGACCCAAAGGCAAAGGATCGAGCGAAAGACAATATTAGTAAATGCACATGTATTGTTCAATTAAAGGAATCTGATGCAGCTTCTATTGACTTGCCAGATTCATCAGTTGATATGATATTTTGTCATCAATCATTTCATCACCTTATACATCAAGAGTTAGCTATTGATGAGTTCTTCCGAGTATTAAAGCCTGGCGGGGTTCTACTATTTTCTGAATCCTGTCGACGATATATCCATTCATTTATTATCAAACTTTTGTTTAGGCATCCGATGGATGCACAAAAGACGGATATTGAATATATTAACCTGATTGTTGGAGCTGGCTTCACTGTAAAAGAAGAGTCTATATCCCGCCCTTTTTTATGGTGGAGCCTTCCTGATTTAGGCTTGCTTAGTCACTACGGTTTAAAAGAAAAAGAAATTGAAGGTATTCGTGAAGAAACCATGGTGAACTTAGTTGCATATAAGCCTGTAGAGGTATAACAAGGCTTGTCAGGTAGATGCGGCCTATCTCGGACTGATAGTAATGCAGTACGCACAAGTTGAACGCTGACGTATATTCCTCAACAGCACGTTGCCCATTTTTTACACCGAGATGGCTTTAGGGGTAACCTCGGGTTTCGATTTGTTTTTGCATACATCCACTTAAGGCAGAAGCTCTTGTCTTCATGCTATTCCATTAAAGATGAATGTATGACATCATGCTTTGAACATCATTTAAAACAATTTTATTAAGGATTTAGTGTGAAAAAACTATTAGTATCAGCTGTTGTAACTACAGTATTTCTATCGGGTTGTGCATCGGTCCCAATGGAGTCAAGTCTAGAAACGAATGCTGCAAAAGAGTTTAAAGCACCTGAGTCAGAAACCGCTGGGGTATACATTTATCGTGATTCAACCTTTGGCGCGGCACTTAAGAAAGGTGTTTGGATAGATGGCAATTGTGTGGGCGAAACAGCAACAGGAGTTTTCTTTTATCAGGAAGTCGAAGGTGATAAAGATCATACGTTAAGTACTGAATCTGAATTTTCAGAAAATGACCTTATTTTATATTTAGAAGCAGGGAAGTTATATTTTATTAGGCAATTTATTAAGATGGGGGTGTTTGTTGGTGGAGCGGGACTTGAACAAAAAGACACAGTGGAAGGTAAGGAGGCGGTTTCTAAACTGAGTTTGGCTCAAAAAGGTAATTGTGGTTATACCCAATAACTCATCAAATTATAGGCTATAAATTACTTTATATTTATTAGATTGCTACATATTGCGAAGAGTTAACCTTCTTTATTCACTGTATGGACTGATATAAATATTATCGCGATTTAGATGGAGGTCTTGTACGTTAAGTACCATTATGCAAATTGGAATACTTATGAATGTTGTTCCGTATATGTTCCGTACAGGCAAAAAAAAACCGCTTAGTTTTACCTAAGCGGTTGATTTATATGGCGTCCCCAAGGGGGTTCGAACCCCTGTTACCGCCGTGAAAGGGCAGTGTCCTAGGCCTCTAGACGATGGG
>ENA-OSET01002123-OSET01002123.1-sediment-metagenome-genome-assembly--contig:-NODE-2123-length-19523-cov-4.312044_pt1 | contig 19523 bp, 11 predicted proteins | sample MGYA00237882_ERZ534229 | MGnify/ENA primary metagenome ERZ534229 (study PRJEB26408, sample SAMN06266212) | sediment metagenome | isolation source: Hudson Canyon methane seep mesocosm | place... | reverse complement strand
CCGATAACTAGCGCTTATTATGAAGATTAACCAGTAAAACCGGCTTCCATGCTGGCCCTGTATTGCCATTTAACAAGAAGGCAAAAAGCTTGACTCACTTCGAGAAGACCTTATTCCTTCAAAGTAACCAAATTCACCGTCAGCAAAGAGCAATCCGTCTTCAATATCTAGTGCGCCTTCATCACCCCATTCATTAACGAGAGAGTATTCTCCACCCCCGTGAGATTCCCATTCCCCAGTATCGGTCCAGTAACAATCGGCTTCATCGTCATACTCATCTCCCGCATAATCGTAGCTCGTCATAGACCCGTCAGACCTGATCACCCAGTACCATTCGTCGGTCACATCACCAAATGTGGTACTTACATCCCATACACCAACTATATCTAAATCTGATTCGTCGCCCTCTCCAGAGGCACTAGAAGTAGTTCCATTGCTATTGATAAATGCAAGGGCCTTAAAGTAGTCACTAAATTGATAAACATATTCTTCTTCAGGACACTGGCCTGCATCAGCAATGCTATCGGCCCAGCAAACTACCCAAGCAGACAGTTCTTCATTGTAAGATTTACGCGAAATATACTCACCTTCAGAAATATGTATATAGCCTTCATCAGTAATTGTGTAACTACCAATTTCATCTTCTTCACTTAGGCAATGGTCTAATGTGTACTCATTGTTTTCATTGAACGAAAGCGTCTCTAGTACAAACCCATCACCGCACTCGCTATCCCCCTGAAATACTTCGTAAATAACCGAGCCAGCCAGATCCGACTCTGTGTATTTCAAGCCTCCATTATAGATACCTTTAATTTCCAATGTTTCTACGATCGTGTTACCACCGCCACCGATATCAGTATAGACAATTGTATTCGAGCCCTGCTCGTGCACATACGTGGTACCTCCACTATTTAGCGACTTATTAAAATCTGCCATCGTACATAGAGGGTAGTTTTCACAGTTAAACGGAATATCAAAATCATCGGCCAAGGTGAGCATATTGATAGGCGATTCCGTCGTTATTGCGCCTAGAGTACAGCCATCAAAACTGTCTGTTCCAGTCATCGTCATCGTCGTAGGGCCAAAGGTGTACGTCCAACCTGCTACCACACTGTCGTCAGAACACTCTGTTGAGACAATACGACTTGTCACCGTTTTACCTAACATATTGATAGGATAAGCTGCATTCGCGACTTCACCTTCAATCGCTCCAAGATCAACGCTTGTATCGACCTCTGCTAATACTGCACCAATATCAAATTCGTCCATGCCATCAATTTCATCTTTTATAGCGGATAAATCATCAGCTAGTTGAGTAAAGAGAATTTTGACAATTTCATCGAAGCTATCGTCTAGATCAAGGTCAACAACATCCCCATCTATCGCATCTTCAATATCTTCGATTGCACTAGCAATAGAACTCGCTGCAACTCGCGCAATGTTATGCAATGTTTCAAATTGGGCCTGCAATGCATCGGAGTTCCCTTCGTCATTTTGCGCAAAAACGTAGTCATCGAATAAGGATATATCCGAACTTGCGAAATCCAATTCGGTCAGCAACTGAGCCTCTGCTGCTGCAACCGTCAACGTAGGGTCAAGTTCGACTTTGGAATGAACAATAGTCGTAAGAGGGCTAATAAAATCACCTCTTCCTGCTGGAGCAGATAAGGTGTAGCGATTCAAAATTGGTGTATCAGGAGAATCTTCATCTATCGTCTCTCCTGCGATAATTTCAACCAATAAAGGACTTTGGTCTAACTGAGCTTGAGTTGCCTCAAAGGTATATTCACCACCAGCCGTTGACGTAGCAGATGGCTCACCTGCGTCACACACTTTATTTTGATTAAGGTCAAGACAAACCGTCGCACCTACCAAATAGCCATCGGCAACCTTTCCTGATTGCGTCACTATCTCGGACGAGCCATTACCATTGTTAGTGTCGCCGCTATCTGAATCATCGTCGTCAGAACTACTATCGCATGCACTAAGCCCCAAAGTGGAGATCAGTAGAGTCGGTAAAAACAATTTTCGGAACATTTTTTTATCCTTTGAGTTAATTTAGCCCGTTAAAGAAACGAGATACTGGAGTGACATTAGGAGTAGTCTCATTCGGAGGTGGTTAAGACACTTACTCTAAACCGGGTATAAAGATCATAACCGTAGAGTGCTCATTAATTGCCCTCATAGAATTCGAAAAAATAATACCCAACAGACAAACAAATTACATCACCAAAATTGGGTATAGATCGACATTTCCTCCTTCAAATAGAAATTAAACCAAGCCTCTTCTACGAAATGTCAGTGCAAGTAAACCTACGAAAAATAAGCCGAGATTCCCAGGTTCAGGCACTTTAACTATTTGACCACCACTGCCAATATTTAGCGCAATAATGTCATCATTTTGAGATTTGAAACCAAAGACCAGTTCAGAAAACGGAGCGATATCCAGCACCGGCACTGTGCCGCCTGGCGTAGTTGGAACGGTTTCGAAGAAATCTCCTAACTCAAAGCTTTCAAGTATTGTTTCGTCTAGACCGTCTAAAAAGTCGAAAATTATTTCTGTGCCTGCTTGTAGATCAAACTCACCTGACACTTGAAGCGTGTCATGCCCAGCAGCGCCTATTTCCATAATAATTTTGGCACCCTCTTCAACCACTAAGTCACCGTTTATTTTAAGCACGCCTGGAGAATTACCACTGTTAATAATGACATCACTACCTGAGGCATAGACGTTTCCGTTGATCGTACCCGAACCACCCAGGTAACCGGAGCCAACAATATTAATTGAACCCTGAGTGATCTCGCCATTCACAATAATTGAACCACCGGAATTTTGGGTAAATGAGCCACTTCCATTCACAGTGCTGCCCGACTCAAAAACAAAATCACCGTTGTTAATTACTTCAGCATTATTGGTTGAATAGCTTCCTGCTCGACTAAAATATTTAGTCCCTGAGGTGTAGTTAATCGTCGTCCCTTCATTTAAGACTAACGTACCGTAGTTATTGACGACGGTTTGCCCCGTATGATTGACAATTGCACCCGCGTAAGTCTCCACATAAGACCCAGCCATGAAGGTTGAGGTGTAGCTACCTTGAGTCTCAAGTGAGCCTCGTAAATGGATTTGTCCGCCGCTATGAACAGTTACACTTGACCCGTCAAGATGAGTGACAGAATCGCCGGCAGCTGACCCACCAATTTGACCTGCGTACAAATGCACGTCAGTGTCGTAGGTATAGACCGTCGCATTTGCATGTGACGCTAGAACAAACGAAAGGACAATTGCGCTCATTTTTATTTTTGTATTTATCATTTTTATCTCCAACTACAGTACAGGTAAATCACTCAGTTATATGAACTCTCAATAACAACGCCGCGCCCGAATTTACTTTAGCGACGTCTCACCAGCTTTTTCTAAATACACCTTTTTTCAAGATATCTACTTGAACGTGACTCGTGCCAATAAGAAATATTTTCGTCGGCACTATATTGAAATGTAAGTAAACGCACATACCCAATGTTGGGTAAAATCTGCTTATACATAGAAATAAATCAAGTTTTGTGAACCATACCTCAAGCATGCTGCGGTTTACGACTCGCCTAATAAGCCAGACACATAAATAATCAAGCTGCTGGTGCGCGGTAAGTCGACCTTATTCAGTACATTTTTGATTTGCGTTCTGACGGTTTGAATACTTCGAAAGCGAATATCTGAGATGCCTCTGGGTGAGTGCCCCTCGACTAATAGCAAGGTGACTTCGCTTTCTGCTCTTGATAGCGGCACAAGCTGCATAAGCTTTTGTACTCGCTGATCAAAGCGCCCCCTTGGGCAAGATGACCTTGAAAAACTTTCAGGAAAATACGTATCTGGTTTAGTTGCTAACATCAAATTGTTCATTATCACGCCCTCAGAATTATGACCTATTTTAATAACCATTTTTCCAGCGATAACCTAGACATCACACTATTGAAAAAATGTGCAGCCTTACGACTGCACAAAGAGTCACCGCCCTATAGATGACCTTCAATTCCGATACTGGAAAAGCTGGGCCATTGTGAAAGTAACAACTCGAATTAACAATTAGCCTTCGGTCTAACCCATCGTCTAAGACTAATTAGTGGCACTAGCGCAATGCCTTCTATTGGAATATCAGGCATGATGACTTAGTCTAATTCACATCAATACCTGTACAGTTAAAAAGTAGTTTTTATTTTTTATTTAATAAGCCAGCAACAAACCGTCACCAACACGCAGGTTAGCATTAACGTTTTCGAGAAGTTTTATGTCCATCGCTAGTAGAAAAGACACCGATCACTCTATCGAACAAGAATTGCTAGCACTGCTGTCTAGGCAAGCTAGTCGAGTGCCTATTCCTGTTTTTCTTTCAATGGCCTTGATTGCCGCATTCTCATCTCGCACGGTCGATACCTATATTTGTGTATCGTGGTTGATGATTGTTCTGTCCATACTCGTTGTCCGAAGGTATGTACTATCCCACCTGCCCGACCTTAAACACTTTGAACTCAAGCAGAAAGTCTCTATCGCTGTGAGCCTATCAGCAATCAATGGCATAGCTCACGGCATGTCACTGTATTTTTTTCTATACATTGGCGATATTGAACGAATACTTCAGACACTTATCATCGTCGGTTTATGCGCAGGGTCGGTTGGAACCACAGCGGGTTTTCGATCGATATTTATGGCCTACCTTATTCCGACACTACCAACGCTATCTCTAGCATGGTTGGTACTGACCTTTGTAGACGGCTTCAATTGGATCGCCGGCTCCGTTTTTTTACTCACCGCAATGTTTACTTTCATACTGTTCAGCATGTCTAAAGACTCCTACAGACTCTTTAGTGAATCGTTTCAAATGCGCGCACAAAAAAATGAACTTAACGAAAAATTAGAATCTGCCTTAGAAGAGGCAAAATCTGCCAACAATGCCAAGACACGCTTTCTTGCTTCGGCTAGTCACGACCTTAGACAGCCCATTCACACGCTCTCTTTACTGGGCGCGTCTTTATCAATGAGACCTCTGGACGAGCATAGCAAGCGAGTGGCTAGTAATATGAACAGCGCCATTCAGTCACTAGCAAAACAACTCGATGCATTACTCGATATATCAAAACTCGATGCCGGTATTGTCGAAGTAAACAAAGAGACGATTAATCTTTCGTCGATGTGCCATTTCTTATGCAACGAGTTCTCAACTACAGCGAAGGCCAAAAATTTAAAACTAGTGAACAACTGCCCAGAACACTGCTTCGTATACACCGACCCTTCTTTGTTAGAAAGAATACTTAGAAACCTAATCTCAAACTCGATCAAATATACCGAAGAAGGCACAGTGACTTTATTTGTTGATGATATTTCCGACGGTCTTTACGACATATCAGTCATTGACTCTGGTGTAGGTATTAAACAACAAGATCACAAACTCGTATTTGAAGAATTTTATCAATCTGACAACCCTGAACGCGACCGAAACAAGGGTCTGGGTTTGGGCTTGGCCATCGTCAAACGATTAGTCGCATTACTTGATATAGAGCTATCATTAATATCCGATCGTTCAGGAACCCATGTCAAAATAAAGGTCGAATCGTCTCATCAAAAAAGAGAACAAAAAACACCAATGATCCCCGACACATTTTTGTGGCAAGAGCTCAATGTGCTCATCGTAGATGACGAAGAAATGGTTCGTGTCGGTATGAAAACACTACTCGAAAGTCTAGGTTCAACAGTAAAAATTGCCGACGGGTCCAGCCAAACACGTGAGATGATTGAGCATTTTCGGCCCGATATTATTCTCTCCGATTTTAGACTTCGAAACCAAGATAATGGTTTGATCGCGATCAAACATGTTCTCGAAAAGTTCCCCGGCACACCCGCCATATTAATCAGTGGTGATACGGCGCCTGACCGGTTAGTACAAGCACAACAGGCCGGTATTCCGTTGCTCCACAAACCCGTATCGGTCGACCGACTCAAGCAAGCCATTTTTGCCAGCTGCCGCCAATCACGAGAATCCATTCATGAGCAACTCCAAACAACAGAATAACAAGAACACCCTATCGGGCTCTGGACGATCCACTTTTATATCTGAAAATTTCGAATCACTTGTCCAACAGTTACCTGAGTTGAATAACGAATACAACGTACACTTTGACGTAGTTATTGTTGGCAGTGGATATGGCGGATCAATTGCCGCGGCTGAGCTGGCAGGGTCTATCATTTTCGACCAAGAAAACAATACCAAGCGCCCCATTAGAGTCTGCGTTCTTGAACGAGGCTCGGAGTACCTACCAGGAAAATTCCCTTCGAAGTTTTCCGAACTGCCACGAAAAGTCCGATTTTCAACGCCAGGCTCCAATGAGCCTATGGGAACAAGAGAAGGGTTATTTGATTTTCGCTTAGGTGGCGATGTCACAACATTAGTCGCAAATGGTTTAGGTGGCGGCTCGCTCATTAATGCCGGGGTGATGGCTCAACCCAAAAAAGAAGTATTCGACAGAAACTGGCCAAAAAATATCAAAACTGATTCAGAATTAAACACGTATTATGACGATGCTAGAGAGTTATTGGGAGCTAGTATAAACGGTAAAGACAACACAATCGAAGATCACGCCCAACATAAAACTGAAGCGCTGAAAAAGTTTATTTCGCTCAAGAATTTATCAACTACCAAAGGCACTAAACATCCGCTTTCGTTCAAGCCCGCCCCTATTACAGTCGCAATGAAAGACGGAAAGAATAGTACAGGTGTAGAGCTAAATGCCTGCAAACTATGCGGCGATTGCGCGACAGGCTGCAATCACAATGCAAAGAATTCTTTAGACTGCAATCTCCTCGTCAACGCAAAAAGAAAAGGCGTTAAAATATACACCGGCGCAAGCGTATACAAAATTGAGCAAGGTGATGGAAAATCAGCCTGGAAACTAAAAGCCAGCTACTCCAATAAACAACTTGCACTTCGACACGGGGCCGAAATCGAGATTACAGCCCACAAGGTCATTCTTGCCGCAGGAACAATGGGCTCAACTGAACTGTTGCTTCGATCTCAAACTGAGCAGTTTAAATTCTCACCCAAGCTCGGCAAACGCTTCTCTTCAAATGGCGATATGATCGCGGTGACCTACGACCAGAACATTGCCGCAAATGCGGTCGCAGATGAAACTGTTTCTCCAGAAAAGAGGAAGGTCGGCCCAACGATCACCGGCATGGCCAGTGGGAAAAGCATCTCGTCTACACATGATATATTGATAGAAGAAATGGCAATTCCTGGCCCGCTCAAGACGTTTTTTCAAGAGTCGGTTACCACGCTAAATTCACTAAACGCCTTGTCGACGGTCGATAAACAAACGCATTTCTCAGGTAAATTAAAATCGGACCCGCTAAGTGTAGACCCCGTAAAAATCTACAATACCTCCGTCTACGCAATAATGGGGAACGACAACGCCAATGGCGCAATTACGATAAACGATAATACCTGCGAATATTCGGCCGAAGGCAGTGCTGTCATTCATTGGCCGAAGCTCAAAGACGATGAATTGTTTAGCGAACAAATAGACAGTTTATCTCAGTTAGCCCAACAGTCAGGCGTAGGCGGAACAGCCATACCAAACGGGCTTTGGCGCCCGCTACCCAAGACAATGGATTTTTTAATAGATGACAAACGTGGCCCTTTATTCACCGTTCACCCTCTTGGCGGCTGCGCAATGGCCGACAATTATCATCAAGGCGTTGTGAACGATTTGGGTGAAGTGTTCAATCCAAACGCCGAAGACGAAAACAACAACGCCACTTACAATGGGTTGTTGGTGCTGGATGGTTCCATAATCGCCTCTAGTCTAGACACTAACCCAGCCCTAACGATTTCCGCATTGTCGTTAAGAGCCATCAGGAAATTAAAAAAACATAAATGGGCTCTTACGCAAGAAAATACACCAGACAGTTCTGAGCTTTTTTCACAAAGGCCCATCTATAAAAAGGTAAGTCATCAACCTCCAAAAACGCCAACACGTGTCAGAATCGAAGAACGTTTGAGTGGTGTGATACACCTTGACGGACAAAACAATAATAGCCCGCTCGTCGTAGAGCTAACCCTACGCTTTGAAGACAAACCCATTCTAGATATGACGCGGCCCTTTAAGCTTGAAGTTGATTCGCAGAATGAGAATGGAAAGCCGGTCAGCAAGATACGAATCTATAAGCAAAGCGCGTTTGAGAAGTTACCCAGCAAGTACCACCATCACGAGAAATACGAAAAAGAGTTAGATGAACATGCCCTATTCATCGCACCCTTGTCTGGCTGGTTATCGGTATTCAATCGCGCTGGCTCAACAAAATGGACTCGCATAAGAAGAGGCTCTTGTGCATGGATACGTAACAGAGGATTAAGGGACAGTTATCAGGCCTTAGAAGAGCGTTGGGCAAATCGACATAACGATATCAAGCCCAATGCCAAAGAGAATATGTACAAGTTCTTAACAAATCGCCTTTCTAATATGCTCAAGCTTTCTTCACATGCGGGTGAAGTACGGCTATTTGATTACCAACTGAGCATAGGACAAGCAAGCAAGGCAACGGACTGCACAACAAAATACGCCGATAAAAACGTATCAGGCCTAAAAACATTTACCTATCACCGCCGCGCCAACCCGTGGCGACAACTGTCTGAAATCAAATTGACCTCATTTGCTAATGAACAATTGAGCAAAGAAGAAAGCCCCATTCTTAGTTTGGATACAAACTATTTAACCAGAATTTCTTTGCCGCTGATGAAGCTCACAAGCCAAGAAAACCACGCTAACGCGCTTGCAGATATGGCGTCGTTCTTCGCTTACTTTCTTCGTATACTCATCACGGTTCACACCTGGACTTTCAGAACGCCAGATAAAACACTGAATACTAAACCTGATCGATTCCCAGGAAAAATGCCTGGCATGGTTGACCCTATTATCACTGAATTGCTCTGTGGAAAAACTGATGATAACCGTGCCGTCAACGTTAGGCTAACACACTACCCGCGTCACGATTCAGACCAAGTCCCCATCGTTATGATTCATGGCTACAGTGTGAGTGGGAACACCTTTTTACACCCCAAGGTCGACCCAAATCTAGCGAGCTATTTTTGGGAACAAAAAAAAAGAGACGTTTGGATTGTCGACTTACGCACCAGCTCAGCAATGCCAACAGCCACGTTACCCTGGAAGTTTGAAGACGTCGCCTTTGCTGACATTCCTATCGCTTTCGACCATATCTATACACATTGTGGCTATCAAAAAATCGATGTATTAGCGCACTGTATGGGCGCAGCGATGTTTAGCATGGCGATTTTGGGAACGAAGTCAGCCACTGCACCAGAACAAGAATTACTGCTTCCTGGTTTAGATGAGAAACGAAAGCAGCTTTATACTCGCATTAACAAAGTTGCGTTTTCTCAGGTCGGGCCCACGCCTGTGTTTAGTCCGGCTAATATATTCAGGGGTTACATCACCCAATATGCCAGCCAACTAATCGAGAACACCCCCTATTCTTTTGAAACATCTAAGAACCCCGAACTCGCTGAACAACTCTACGACCGATTGCTGTACTCGCTTCCTTATCCTGAAGAAGAATTTGATATTGAAAACCCGTGTAAGCCATGGGCAAAAAGACGATTTGTAGGAATACGACATCGGATGGATGTGCTCTACGGACGCGACTTTAACGTTAAAAATATCGAGCCAACGCTATATGACTCGTTTAATGATCTCTTTGGTCCCTTAAACCTTTCCACAGTGAATCAAGTCTCTCACTTTGCTAGGTATGCTTTGATTACTAATCGACAAGGACAGAATGATTTTGTACATCGAGAGAATTTTATCGAGTTCTGGAAATTTCCAACCCTGAGTTTTCATGGCGAAGAGAATGGTTTAGTCGACCCTATTACCGCAAAGAGAATGGAAGAAATACTTGGAAAAGATGCAGGGGTTGATTACAGCTCTGAACTGATTCCAAATTACGGACATCAAGATTGTTTGATAGGCAAAGATAGAGTCAAAAAGGTCTATGAAAAACTGGATGAATTTTACCAAGATACAACCCACGTAGAACAGACTAAAAAAACATCAACAGATGCGCCGCCGTCGGTAATCAAGCAAAGCATACTCGTGGAGAAAAGGGTCACTACGGTAAACTCTAGCACCAAGCTCAGCGCTAAACTTCCATGGATTGGGCCCAATCTATATAACTCTACAAGGCGCGACAATAGTTTAGTTTATCGTATGCAACCTGATACGACTCACAATCAACCCAAATTAATGGTCACTATCTCCATCAAGCTCGAAAATGGAAGGATTGTGCCAACTAATGGTGTGCCATCGAAGCCTTCTGAGTGGTCGGTTCTTGGCTCACATACCGCAATTCGGTACCCAAGAAAGCTCTGGTTGTTTGAAACAATAGTACGATCAGAATTGCTGGCCGGCACCGAGGGAGTGGTCACACTATTCATCAGCAAAGACTCCGATTTACTATTTACCGACTACCAATTGATAGACGGGGACAAAAACGTCAACGTTGTCTGGAACGAAGAAATTATCGAAAGAATACAATTTATAAAAAGGCAACTACAGACTACCGTCGGTGAAAGTAACACCCCCGATGATGCTTTCAGTGCAACAAGGATAGATGAGCAAAGCTACCTTGCGGAATTTGACATATTCCTGAAAGAGCTTGGCATTGCAATACAGAAAAAATTCGATTCAGGTAACGATGACCTCGCTAAGAAATGCGTTTGGGTCAAACCTGATCAACCCACTAATATCGGTGATCCTTCCACGGCGTCACGAAAGCTACCCGATTCTACAGTGTTCAACTTCGCTTTTGGGAGCTGCCAATATCCCTCAGGCATGATCGATAACACCCTCGCATTCGAGTCATATCAGCGGTTAGCAGACTTGGTAGAAACCCAGAGCGAACAATCACCAGAAACGCTTATTCTTTTAGGCGACCAAATTTACGCAGACGCATCCGCAGGGCTATTTGACCCACTAGATTCAGATGACCGCTACCGGTCGCCACATGAAAAATTTTTCGCCAACTTACATGTCGATAGGGTAGCTAGAAACATCCCGATTTATTTCACCCTTGATGACCACGAAATTGACAATAATTATGAGCCTTACGCCTCCCTAAGTTCGACGCACAATAAGAAACCCTTGGCCTGTTTAGAAAGTCACATTGATCAACAAACTCAGCGGGCAAACGATGGAATCAACGCGTTCAATTTGTATCAACGTGGTATTGAGGAAAGCGATGCAACGAGGTCTCCAAATAATAAGGTACAACTATGGCAAATAATTGATACCTTCGCTTCTCCTTTCTTCGTGTCAGACACCCGAACAGAACGAAACAATCGCTCTGTGGCGTCGATAAGCGACGCGACTATTATGAGTCAAGATCAGTTCAAAGCGCTGCGCGATTTTATGGTAAAGCATAAAAACAATGGCCGCCCAGTATTCATCACCTCAGCCTCAGCCATGCTACCTAGAATCAACGTTGCCATCAGTGAAGATGAATCGAACCCAATTAATAGCATTCGATCAGATGCCTGGGATGGCTACCCAAAAAGTTTGCATGCCTTGATGGGGCTTATCTACGAAAACAATATTCGAAATGTCATTTTCTTATCAGGTGATATGCACATCTCAAGCATCACAAAAATAACGCTAGACGGAAAAAGCAGAAAAGTAAGCTTCCATTCTATACACAGTTCAGGTTTTTACTCACCCTACCCCTTTGCGAATAGTTCAAAGGAAGAACTCGCACAAAAGGACAAGTGGCAATTCAAAATAGAAACTGAGGTCAGTACGAAGAAAACAACAGAAACGCTCACCTGCGAAACGGAAACCGCCTTCTATCCAGGAGATGGTTTTGCCGAAATGCGTGTGTCGAAAGAGGCACATGGCTGGAAGGCTAACGTGGTATTTAATAGGAAGGCATCAGAGCAATCAAAGTCCTTCGAGATAAATCATGATGAAGACTAACGAGCGACTAATACTACAGCCATTAACACTACCGCCATTAATACTACAGCCATTAACACTACCGCCATTAATACTACAGCCATTAATACTACAGCGATTAAAATGCAGGCACTTAACTCTCGACTAGCTCTGAACTCAAACCCAGCTTTGCGGCCGCATAAACCGCTTCGGTACGATTGTTCACCCCTAAGGCACGATAGGAAGCCGACATATGCGCTTTGACCGTTCCTTCTGAAAGGTCTAGCTCGCGAGCGATCACCTTGTTCGCTTTGCCTTGTATAGCACGATGCAATACATCCAACTGTCTGGGCGAAAGGTTATTCAGAGCGCCACTTACTTCTGAGGGGTCTGTTTCATGGGCAAGTCGGGCCTTACCTGAAACCGGTAACACTGTACTCAGCACGCTTGTGGGGAGGTAAATACCACCAGCTAGTATGAGCTTGAGTGCCGCAATTAATACTTCGGGCGTAGAGGATTTCGGAATAAAACCCGCCGCACCCGACTCAATGGTGCTACGAATAATTTGAGGATCATCTTCGCTAGATAGAACAACAATAGGACAGCCACACTTTTCTTGAATGGCGTGAAAACTACTAAGCCCACTCTCACCTGGCATGTGTAAATCTAGCAAGACCAAATCTACGCCTTGTTCGTTACAGGCTATAAGCGCTTCATTTGTCGAGCCCGCCTCAAGAAACTTGATATCGGGCTTAAGTTCACTTAATAGAAAAACCAGCCCTTGGCGAAACAACGCATGATCATCAACAATGAGTAAATCCAAGGGTTACTACCTTTAGTTATAAGTAATTAGACTTGGATTAAAAACTATTCTGTAATTTAAAGTCAAGCTACCTGTATTTTAAGAGCAAGATATCCTGTTGAATTTTCTCGTTACATCATCGCTTGTAGGTAGTTTTCTAAACCGATTTTAGAACAACGATCGTCAACTACTCAGGTAACTGAACGTTGTTTGTCTCCTCCGAAACAACATCAGATGAACCCTCCACCACCAAGCCTATATTTCTATTCATATATATGGCTATGGCGGCCAATGAGAGGCAGATAAATTCAGATGATGTAATTCCGACACTTTATGCACTCCCCTGAAGCACTTACGAGGAATAACATTACGAGTGCGGGTCTAGATGTACGGAGACGCTTTCCACACTAAAAAGTAAAATAAATATAATAGGGGAATGTAATGAATAAAAACTTAGCTTTACCCACGCGACTGAAGAGGTCTCTCGCTGGAATATCTTTGTTAGCTGGTATGAGTACCGTTGTATCAGCCGTTGGTATCGAAGATATTGTAGACGGAGGAAATAATTATGCCTGGGAAAGAATTGAAATTCCGGGTACCAAGTGTAGTGACGGTTCACAATACAAGTTTTGGGTATACGACAGCCCAAGTTCTAACAATATGGTGCTTTCATACGAAGGCGGCGGTGCATGTTGGGACTACGAAAGCTGCAGTGGTGAGCTTGGCCAACTAGGGGCAGCCAATCCAAATGGTGTACCTGATGACTACATCACGCAAATGCAGTCTACCTATGTATCACCGATCATGAATGGTAATGACCCCGGTGTGCCATTCAGGTCTAAACAGGACTTGATTACAAAAGGCTGGGACGTAGTTTATATGCCTTATTGTACCGGTGATGTTCATATCGGAAATAAGGTCGCGACGTATGTTGACCCGTCGGGCGTAAATCCACCGCTGAACTTTCACCATGCCGGCTACGGCAATTCAAGTGCCGCACTTGATTATATCGATGGCCGCTTTGGAAGCATTGGTAAACTCTTGGTAACTGGCTTTAGTGCGGGCGGAGTTGGCTCAATTGGGCAATACCATAATGCGCGCCAAAGACTGGACTTTAATGAAGGCTATATGCTGAACGATTCAGGGCCATTGTTCCCTGCTCCAGATGCGAGCGATCATTCCAAACAGTTGCATGACACCATTTCAATTGCTTGGGATGTCGCAAGTATTTTGTCTAACTTCCCCGCAAGTTTTGACATAAATGACATGGGAACCGTCAATACCGCACTGGCTAGTGAGTATCCTAACGATCACTTTGCCTATACCGGTTACAGTACGGATTACACCTTCTCTCGTTTCTCTTACCAGCGATTTTTCCCAGGCATTGACCAAGCGGGCATTCTGGCCAAATGGCAAGACGACCAGGCTGATTTAGTTAGTCTCATGGATACCCTTCCAAACTTTAGCTATACCATTCCATGGCACAGACAGATCAATAACAGCCATTGCTCTACTATCATAACGTTTGTAGGCAGTCATACTTGCCCAAGTGTTCGTCAAAAAAGATGGTATGAGTTTTGGGAATGGCCCTGGAGTCAAGGATGGAAGTGCCCAGGTACATCAACAGGCATGGCTGCTTTCTTAGACAAGTGGGTTATCGGAAACCAAAGATTGCGCTTGAAAGAGCCATCAAATAACTACAACCTTGAAGATCCGGGCATGCAAGCACTTGCTGGACTGGTCGATCAAGTACTTTAATTGCAATAATTAGCAATGAGGGTAACATCACCCTCATCCTCATGACTTTCTTTAGAGGGAGTCATGAGGGCTTTGAACAGAGTCTTCGGGCTGACGCTCGAGCTACTGTAAGACTAACCATATATTCGGATTTAAGCTTATAGTCGTCACAACGCATGAGAAAGTTCCTTTTCTCATAGGCTACCTAGTACTATACGCATATATAAGAATCGAGAATTATCATGACAATAAAAACAAAATCACTATTCTTGGGTACGGGCGTCGTACTCGTCACCGCTTCTGTTTTTTTCTTCAATATGAATGCGACTGAAGATGTTGTTAGTGCCGCGCCAGATATAGCTGAAACAACTCAACACACAGAATTTGAACAACGCTCCGTAGAGATCATTATGGATCAAAACGGTGAAGTCGTAATACCAGAGGAAGAGTCTCTAATGGATTACGCCAGCATGTCTATTGATGCCCTCAAGAAAATACTTTTCCCGAGCGATGACCCTGCATGGAAATGGGCGCAGGTTGACATGGACGAGCTCAGAGATGAAATGCCTGATAATCTCTACTGGGAGCTTGCCTCACCCACTCAAGATGAACAGCTACTTGAATACCGTAAAGAAACTAAAGCATATTGGGAAAAAGAGTGGGGGCAAATCAACTCCAACAATGCACCAGAAGAAAAAATTCGAGCTTACTATGCTCATCAACATAAAGTCTCAACCGACTATGTGTTGTTTTCAAATCGAATGTTGGAAAAGTATCACACCGTATTGCCCGAGAAGGACGTCGGTTTTCAAAAGTTAGCGAGAAACCTGAACCTCGCAAAACTTGAAGAACTGCCAAGAAAATTGGCTCGTTCATTGGAGCTACGAGAACAACACGTCAAACGTCGCGAAGAATGGTTGGCAGATAAAGAAACTTTTGAAGCTAACCTTCAAGCTGAGAAAGAAGACGCAGAAAGATTATTGTGAAAGGAGCTTTAGGGGCGGTGAAACATGATTATTATTTGTCACGCGCCCTAAAGTAACTCAAGCACAACAAAAACATGATGACATAAATACTATACATGAGCGCATACGGATAGCGCTGATATAAACTGTAATGACCCCCTTCCTTTATATTTTCTCTCGCCCTATATGGTACATCGACCAGGTACCCACCTGCCTGGTGATAGTCTGTTTCAAAGATCACCTCACCTGTCGGCGACACAACAATTGATGGACCATTATTGACGACATGAACAAAAGGCATTCTATTTTCGACAGCCCTCAACACAGATGCGTACACATGTTGGTAAGGCTGCATTGTTGACCCAAACCAACCATTACTCGATAAGCCAATCAACATATCAGGCGACTGAGTAACTTTTGCCGCCTGAGCGACAAACTCAGGAAACATTGTCTCGTAGCAAATAAGAGGAACGATATTTAATTCACTCACTGTGAATGACTTGTGTTCACTCCCTGGCTCGACTTCATTTAGAAACTTACCAAAGAATCCTTCAACCAAATTTTTAAACATGGGGAAGGCACTTACCAAGGGCACATATTCACCAAATGCGACAAGCTTTATTTTTTGATATTTACCGCTCAACTCTCCACGATTATCTAGCAGTGCAGCAACGTTGCGCCGTACTGAACTACCATCAGAGTAATTTACCTTTTCCATGTCTTGAAATAAGACACTCACATCCAAACTAGACACTTCATTCTGATAAGCACTACGTACGTGCTCTTGATCAAAATAAGATTTATACCGTGCTTCTGGCCAAACTACTAGCTCTGCTCCAGACTCAGCTAAACGGCCAGTCATATCCATTTCGGGTGGAAATGCTCTGCTGTACCCTTTATATATAGGTAACTTATCAAGCATAGGCTCCTCATTGGGTTGCACTAAACCCACCTTCAAAGTGGGCCAAGTTTCAATATTTTTCTGCCACAAGTTTTGGGCATAAACACCATAAGAAAACCAAGAGAAAATCAACAAGGCGGACATCACATAACTCTTGATTTGCCTTTTTTGCTTTGGAAAAATCAACCTGTATACAAGCATATTTGAGAGCGCTATCAGCACATCCAACCCATATACACCGACAAGCTCGATCGCTTGTAGTGCAAGCAAAAATCGACTTTGGCTCTCACCTAACTGGACCGTAAATAACATCGGAAAACTAGAATAAAAAGTGACAACTATAACGGGGAAAAGTACAAATTCACTTATCGAAGACCGTTTCTTCAAGGCAGTAAAAAAACAGCAAACGAAGGCGGGCAAAAGAGAACAATATAGCCAGAAAATCGATGACCAGAAAAAACTAAGTGTTAAGTCATAGCCTTTGGATAGTACTAAAAAGTCTGTCACCCAATAGGCTGCACATGGATAAAAGGTTAAGCCAAAAACCAGTCCATAAAAAAAGCTGCTTTTGGGCGTCGACTTTTCTATCGCTAGCAATAGAGGTATAAACGCAAACCAAGTAAGAAAAAATAGATTCGCGTCCAAAAATGAGAAAGCAAGTAACCCACCGGCTATCACAGACAATATAATGGGACTCAAAAAAGACAAACCAGCTAAAAAATTACCTGGCGACACCTTAAGGCCTGCTGCCTTGAAACTCATTTTTTAAATCCGATAGTTGTTGTTGTTTTTCACTCAGGGTCAGCGAATCATTCTGGTTAATCAGCTTTCTTTGAAGCAGGTAGTTTTTTATTCTTCCCTTCTTAGCAAAGAGTTTCTTTGCAAGACCTTCACCCAAAAATTGATTTTGCAGCTGCTGCTCTCGACGAAATATCGCTTCGCTGGGATCATCAAAATATAGAAGCTCTACATTAGTCTCTGATAACGCCTGCCTGTAATGATAGAAATTATAAAAGACCTGAGCCAATTGTTGCCCTGCGCCACCGGGATACATTTTCTCAAGCAGAATAGCCACACGTTGAACATTCTCGCTATCTAAGGTTTTAGGTAATAAGGTGCATACCAGGTCGAGAATATCAGCCAATTGTTCGTCAACCTTCAAATCTCCATGTTGATCTATTTTAATTAGTAAAAACTTTTCCTCTACTAAGCTAAAGTCAAACTGCCAACGTTTAGATGATATAAGCACTTGTTCTACGTTATCTTGATCAGCAGAGATATCAGGCTGAAGCCAAACTTGAGCATTAATTTCTGTCAGTTCAAAATTTAGGCTCTGGTGAGAATAAACGCTCAAACAAAGTAAAAAAACCAACAAGATAGCCAACGCAACATACCCAAACAAAGAATCAGGCCTATGCACTTTCACCGTATAGTTGGCCATCGATTCTAATGTCATTACTTTATTCCTATGCGCTTATCTAACGGGCTGGCGAAAAGTCATAACATACCCAGGGCAAGGTGACTTACTTTTTCAAGTTCGGTCTCACTAAAGTGGGCTTGAAGTAATGTATTCAATTGACTTTGTTTGTCGTCAATAGACAACGCCGCGTCACGCAGTTGTTGTTTTTCATCCAAAAATGAATCATATCGCTCTGACCAATTTTCAACACCAATCGTGATGGACTCATGACGAGCCATAATGTCTTTCCGCATACGCTCTTTTTCTTCGTCGCCAATTGACGTATTAGCGTTAAGACGCTGAATATCAAACATATATTGAGCACTAGCATTGGTCATAGTAAATAATTTCCTGCCCACTTCTTCACCCAAATATACCTCTCTTAATGCCTGAAGCTCACCATACTGTGCTTCAGCAACTGAAAGCGAAGGGCGTTCTGCTGAACCAGTCGTTGAATTAGTCACTTTATACAAATTATTAAATTCAGCTTCAGCACCAATAAATTGATAGTAGTTTCCGACTATTTCAGCCGTCTGCTCCCCCGCTGGCCCAGGTAGACCTAGCTTAATTATTGCTTGAAGAGCCAATAGCTGTTCGCTATCTAACGTTAAGTCACTAAATGCGAGTACATTGTTTAGCGCCAACAGAGCCTCATGATCAACAATCACATCACCATTATTATCGATACGAACCTCTTGGAGAGACCGATAGATGAACTTCAAATCAAATTGCTTATCAGTCGTCTCAGGTAGAGCAGTTACTTTATCATTCATGACATTCGGCCTTGGGCTTAGCTCACCCTGAAATTGAGTCCAATCCCATTCTGTCGCAATAGTTTTGCGTTCGGAATATCCACTAGCTTTATGTACCTCTAGCGCAACGTCCGGCGCTGAAGCATCGGGCTCTCCGTTCATATTTAGCACGAACACTAAACCTAGAACACCGACACCGACTATTGCGAAAAACTCCTTACTAGTAAAAAACGTACTCATGATGACTCATCCATAGCTTAAGTTTTATTCTGTTGGAACTATTAACTTTACCGATTCATACTCAATATACGTACCTAGAAAAGGCAAGCTTAACATTGCTAATAACCGACGATACCATTTAGCATTATTTTCATATAATCACAGATTGTTTCGTTATCTTTATTTTTTGATACTGACAGCCAAACATTAAAATAATTTACACGCCTAGTTTGTAAGCTACTTTCACGATTTGGCACTCTCGTGTTAATCGAGTCATAAATATAACAATATTATTTTCGAGATTCTGCATCTCGATATATTCCACATGAAAATTCGATCAAAATTACTAGAGACCTTTACACAATTTGACATCGGTCACACTCGTCTGTTCAAAAAATACCCAATGCAGTAAAGACTACATTGGGCACACAAGGTCCCCTAGATAACCAACTTGGTATGTTCTGGCTATCAAAAAGGGGCCGGCCCTGAATGGTACTTACTTAAGATAAAAAACATTCTCCACCACAGAGGGCACAGAGGCGCTTCGCGCTTCACCGAGAAGCGATTGAGAATCATGATATCAACTTCAAGAAGGTTAAGGTTTTAGCTTTTTTTCTCTGTGCAGCGCGAAGCGCCTCTGTGTTCTTATATGGACTCCCGCGTGCTAGTCAATGTGATGATGCGTTAAAAAGTAAGATGC
>ENA-OSET01002122-OSET01002122.1-sediment-metagenome-genome-assembly--contig:-NODE-2122-length-19528-cov-12.473806_pt1 | contig 19528 bp, 14 predicted proteins | sample MGYA00237882_ERZ534229 | MGnify/ENA primary metagenome ERZ534229 (study PRJEB26408, sample SAMN06266212) | sediment metagenome | isolation source: Hudson Canyon methane seep mesocosm | place... | reverse complement strand
TCTGTATCGACCATACTGATTGGTTAGGCGATACCCGTGAAGCGATTGGCATCGAAAAAGCCGGTGTGTTGCGTGCCAATATACCTGCCATTATCGGAGATATTGAGCCCCCGCAATCATTACTGGATTGCGTTAAACAAAAGAATGCCCAGCTATTACGCCTGAATCATGAATTTTGTTATCAAAAACAAACGTCTCATTGGCAATGGAAATTAGGCGAGAAAATTTTAAATAATTTACCGCTGCTCAACCTAAAAGGCGAACATCAATATCGTAATGCCTCTTCGGTCCTTACCGCGGTGCATTGTTTGCAAGATAAGCTTGCAGTAAGTGAACAAGCCATACATTATGGCTTAAGTCATGCTGAACTATCTGGTCGTTTTCAACTGATTCAACATGCTGTGCCAGTATTGCTGGATGTTAGTCATAATCCACAAGCCGCCCAGTCTTTAGTCGATTATCTGAGCAGCGATTTTAACGACCGCCCTATTCATGCTCTGTTTACGATGATGAGCGATAAAGATATGCAAGGTGTTATTAACATCATGCAACCCATTATTCATCAATGGTATATCACCCCTTTAGATAATCCGCGCACTACTAAAGAAAACGACACCTTAGATATCTTCAATAAAGCACAAATCCCTGTCAAATCAGGCTTTGAAGATTTTTTAAGTGCTTTTCATCATGCCGAACAACAGGCTATACAAGATAATGGGTTGATATTAATTTTCGGTTCTTTTTTTCTCGTCTCCGAGTATCTTAGCCACTTTAGCAGCCAGCCATAAGGATTCTTAATTTTGAACGAAATATTAAAACAACGTCTTGTCGGTACTATGGTTATCACCGCATTGGCCGCTATTTTTATTCCTATGTTATTTGACGACCCTATCGAGGGGGCGGATAGTTATAGCAATGAACTGTCTATTCCTGACGAGCCGTTAGAAATACAAGCCATGCAATCTCAGCTCGACAGTATCCCCCGCTCGCGTCAAGAAATAACCTCAAGAGCCATCCCCGCTCAGGTCAATTTACAATCGCAAAAGATAACAACCGCCATTAAAACCGACACCCATTTAAAAAGCTGGACCATTCAAATCGGCAGTTTTGGTAATAAACAAAATGCCTTAGAATTTCGTGACAAACTAAGACAGCAAAAATTTACCGCATTTGTTGATACCGCCCCCTCATCTAATGGTAAATTATTTCGTTTACGCGTGGGACCTGAAATTAATAAAAAAGTCGCTACAAAAAATCAAAAACGCCTTGAAAAACTTTATAGTATTTCGACGCTGTTAGTCTCAGAATGATGACAATGACGATTGTTGATTATGCTATTTTAAGTATTATTACCCTCTCCTTTATTGTCGGTTTATTCAGAGGGCTGATTAAAGAAGCCATTGCACTCATTACCTGGGTACTCGCCGCATCATTGGCCTTTACATTCAGCACCCCCTTAGCCGAATTATTAGCCGATACTATCAGTAATGCGACTTTTCGTATGGCAGCCGCTTTTGCAATGATTTCAATTGGCACCTTTATTGTTGGGGCATTAATCTCATACTTATTAAGATTATTAGTCAATAAAATTGGTTTATCAGGTTTAGATAGATTTGCGGGCGGTTTTTTTGGTATAGGGCGAGGACTGATTATTATTGTGATATTAGTCATGTTGGCTGGCATCACGCCCCTGCCTAAAAGTAATTGGTGGCAAGTCTCAATATTATTACCTTATTTTAGTGAACTTTCGCTTTGGATACATAAGCAGCTTCCCGATGATATCGGAAAAATTGAATTTCCAACGCAAATTGAACAACTCAAACAACTACAATCTTCTCAAATTTAGGACAAGCTATGTGCGGTATTGCTGGAATCGTTTCTCATCAAAATGTTAATCAAGATTTATATGATGCTCTTACTGTCCTTCAGCATCGCGGACAAGATGCTGCAGGCATCATTACCTGTGATAAAGGGCGTTTACATTTACGCAAAGATAATGGTTTAACCCGTGATGTGTTTAGCACTGAACAAATGATGAAATTAAAAGGTAATATGGGCATTGCTCATATTCGCTACCCAACGGCAGGCTGTTCTAGTTCATCAGAAGCCCAACCCTTTTATGTTAATTCACCATTTGGTATCACCTTAGCTCATAATGGTAATTTAACTAATACTCAACAACTTAAGCGTGAATTGTTTATTGAAGACCAGCGTCACCTCAATACCAACTCCGATTCAGAAGTCTTATTAAATATTTTTGCTCATGAATTACAACGCTTAGGCAAATTAAAACTGAATAAAAATGATATTTTTAAAGCCGTTCAGGGCGTGCATCATCGTTGTCGCGGCGCTTATGCGGTGGTTATTATGATTCCTAATATTGGTATCGTTGGTTTTAGAGATCCACATGGCATTCGCCCTATTGTTTATGGACAACGTCAATCAGCACAAGGCACCGAAATTATGATTGCCTCTGAAAGTGTCGCATTGGATGTGTTAGATTTTGAACTGGTTCGTGATATAGCACCGGGTGAAGCGATTTTCATTGAAGAAAATGGTGCCTTACATACTCAACAATGTGCCGAAGAAACCGCTTATTCACCGTGTATTTTTGAATATGTTTATTTTGCCCGTCCCGACTCTATTATCGATAATATTTCTGTTTATAAAGCCCGCTTACGCATGGGTGAAAAACTCGCCGATAAAATCCTCAAAGAATGGCCTGACCACGATATTGATGTCGTCATTCCTATTCCTGATACCAGCCGCACCTCTGCCTTACAACTTGCGAACACTTTGGATGTAAAATTCCGTGAAGGCTTTATGAAAAATCGTTATATCGGACGCACCTTTATTATGCCCGGCCAGCAAATGCGTAAAAAATCGGTAAGACAAAAACTCAATGCGATTGGTTTAGAATTTGAAGGCAAAAATGTCTTATTAGTGGATGATTCTATTGTTCGCGGCACGACCTCAGAACAAATCATTCAAATGGCACGCGATAAAGGGGCTAAAAAAGTGTATTTTGCATCAGCCGCTCCCGCAGTACGTTATCCTAATGTGTATGGTATTGATATGCCTGCTGCACATGAACTCATTGCTCATAACCGCACCACCGAAGAAGTGTGTAAAGCCATCGGAGCGGATAAAATGATTTATCAAGATTTACACGACTTAATTGACGCAGTGCAAAAAGGCAATGAAGAAATCACTCAATTTGATACCTCCTGTTTTGACCACCAATATATTACCGGTGATATTGATGATGCCTATTTACAACATATTGAAGACTTGCGTAATGATACGGTGCAATCTGATTTAAATATCAGCCCTGAAATTATTGATATGCATTCCAATTAATTTAACCCAGATATCACTCGTGTCTCTTTAAGCTTAGATAGGCTTACTTTATATGTCACGGCTTTTTCATAAAACTTTGGCGTATTATTATTGGGGCGAAGGCTTTTTTTATTACACCTGAAGGAGGATAAAGCCTTCGCCCCATTAACTCAATAGCTAGTATTAGCGTACAATATGACTTATACCTTATTTTTTATGAGTCATATAAAATGCAAGTATCAACAGCAACAACCAAATTATCATTACCCTATTATGAAATATTGGAATGTTTAGGCGATAGCTTAAACGCAACTGTTTATAAGGCTTTTTTAAAAAATAACCCGAAAACAATATTAATTATTAAGGTGTTAAAACGGGCGATTGATGATAATCAACGCAATTATCTTGAGCAAAAAATTGAACGACTCAAAATCATTCAACACCCATCAGTCATTACCCCTATTAGTTTTGACACCTATCACCATCAGCAATTTATTGTACGAGATTTCTTTGTAGGCCAAACCTTAGAAAGCTTATTGCTAAACAAAAACACCCAATTTTCACTCGAAGAATTTTTTGATATTGCCGCTCAATTAGTCTTAGCCGTTAATGCTGTACATGAGGCCGGCATCATTCATGGCGGCATCAAGCCCAACAATATTTTAGTCAATCCGAAGACCAATGAAATTAAATTAATTGATTTTTTAAATCCCATTGATATTCAAGAAATTAGTCATTTTATTTATGATAAAAACTTTGTTGAAGGCACACTCGCTTACACTTCCCCTGAACAAACAGGGCGTATTAATCACCGCATTGAATTTTCAACCGACATTTATTCTCTAGGTATTATTTTCTACCGACTATTAACGGGAAAATTGCCTTTTAGAACCGTTGACCCCTTAGAACTCATTCATTCACATTTAGCTGAAGAAGCGATTCCCATTCATTATATACAAGCCCACATACCGACTATGTTAGAAAGTATTGTCGCAAAAATGTGCTTTAAAGAACCTGAAAAACGCTATCAAACAGGCATGGGTTTATATGCTGATTTACAACACTGTGCCGAACAATATAAACACTATAACAAGGTCAACAATTTTTCATTAGGTTTGGCTGACCATACGCGCCGCATCGTTTTTATTTCTAAAATGGTCGGACGCGATAAAGAAGCCAAGATTATTCTAGATGAATATGCACAGGTAACGACTAAAAATCAATTTCATACCGCATTTATTTCAGGCTTACCGGGTATTGGTAAAACCCGTTTAATTCAAGAATTACAACGCCCCTTGGTGGAAAATAAAGGCTATTTTACGGCAGGTAAGTTTGACCAATACCAAAAAAATATTCCTTATAGCTCCTTAATTCAAGCCTTACGTAATTTGATTCGCACCTTCTTAACAGAAAGCGATCAGCGAGTAGAGCAATGGCGCACGCATATTTTATCCGTTCTCGGCAATCAAGCTAAAGTCATTACCGATGTTATTCCTGAATTAGTTATTTTATTAGGCGAACAACCCGCCGTTCATTTATTACCCCCTGTTGAATCAAGGAACCGTTTTAATAATTTATTTGCTGATTTCTTAGCCGCTATCAGCTTAGAAGAGCATCCCTTGGTGTTATTTATTGATGATTTACAATGGTGCGATAGTGCTACTTTCGATTTTTTACAACATTTATTTGCCAACAGTGATGATTTTCCCTATTTGTTCTTTATCGGAGCCTACCGCAACAATGAAGTGGATAAACACCACCCTTTAATGTTTTTACTGCAAGAAATTAAAAAACAAAATATCGCCTGCAAAGAAGTTTATATCGGCTGTTTAGAACAAAGAGCCTGTTATGAAATGGTCGCTTATATTTTAGATTTACCAATACAACAAACCGAACAAATAGCTGATTTTTTAGAGACCCTAACTGAAGGTAATCCGCTATTTGTCAGTGAAAGTCTTTCTTGGTTGCATAGTGAAGGATTACTGCAATTTAGTGAACAAGGTGAATGGATTTGGGATATGGATAAAATTCGTCATTCTAATATGCCCACCAGCGTTGTCGATATGTTTGGCGTTAAAGTAGAACAGCTAGGCGAACAAACCTTAGATATTATTAAGCTCTGTGCCTGCATGGGCAATCGTTTTAATGTTGAAGATATTATTTTAATCAAACAACTTAAACTAAAAACCCTGTTTGAATTACTCAAACCGGTATTAAAACTCGGTTTATTAATAGAAAGTAAAACTGAATTTCAATTTGTACATGATAGAGTTCAAGAAGCGGTTTTACGGCTTATTTCAACCGAACAACGGCAAGCGATTCATTGGCAAGTGGGTCAACATTTATTAGCTCATTTAAAATTAGATAGCAGCTTAGAGCAACAAGATAAATTATTTACCATTGCTGCACATCTTAATTTAGGCTCTCATAAAATGGTTGCTGATAATGACCATGCACAATGTTTAAAACTCGCCTATATTAATTTATACGCAGGGAATAAAGCCTTAAATACCTTAGCAACCAGTGCTGCGAATGAATATTATCATCAAGGACTCGATTTATTGTCGACGAATGACTGGCAAGATAACTATGAATTAATGTACCGCTTACATCAAAAATTAGCAAAAACAGAATTAATGAGCGGGCGTTATGAGCAATCGGAAATATTATTAAACCAACTCTTAGAACGAGCAAAAAGTGATTTAGATAGAGCAGAAGCGTTAGCCGAACAAACCACCTCTTTATCGTCTATTGGAAATTTTATTAAAGCCATTGATATTGCTAATAAAGGCTTAAATTATTTTGATAAAGCCATTCCTATGGATTCTCATGTCGCCAAAAAGTCATTAACTACCTTAATGAACTTAATTCAAGATGATTATCATAATATCTGGCAGACTATTTTAAAGATGCCGTTTACTGAACACCGTAAAAATAAAATTGAACTCGCCTTTTACAGCGAATTAATTCCTGATTTATATATGTCAGGTTTAGTTTCACAGCTTTATTTAGCCGCTGCCCAATCAACGCTGCATTGCTTACAAGGCGGTATGGATGAATCGGTTATTTACTCCTTTTCGATTATGGGACTTAATTTAGGCGAACAGGGAAAATTTGAACAAGCGTTTCATTATCAAGATTTAGCTCATGATTTATGTGCTAAATACCCTGATACCTTTGGAGCAACGCGAGGCATGAATGGTATTGTCTGGTGTAATATGCATTCACGCAGTCACCCGAAAGAGATTATTGAATATTGCCGTAAAGGCATTCAGTGTGGTAATAATTGTGGTGATTTATACAATGCAGGCTTAACTTACGGCCCCTTAATGTGGAATTTACAAGTCTATGGGCATGATTTTAATATGCTTGAAACCACTATCCAAGAATGTTTAGATTTTTCTAATAAGAATCAATTATTTTTTTCAGTTGGATTAGCGGAAGCCGTTAAAGCGGCGTGGATAGAACCGATGCGTACCGAAAAAAATAAAATAAACGGCTCTATGCAAGCTACCTTAGCCTTATGGAAAAGTAAAAATCATGTTGCCTCAGCAGGCAGTTATTATGTTTTATTAGCCATGAGCCATTATTATTATGGCCGCTATCAACAGGCTGATGAATGTTTAGACGCTGTTGAAGAATTTCTAACGGGTATGACTGATAATGTTTTAAAGCGTCAATGGTATGCCTTTAAAATTTTAAATGCTTTACGCTATCAACATGAATCCACCGCCAATAAAAGTACCTTAGAATCAACCTTAGCACCGTTATTAGAACAATTAAAAATATGGGCAAACTTAGGCCCGTTGCTTAAACCTTATTTAGCCTTATGTGAAGCAGAATGGCTACGGTGTTTTGGTGGTACATCTGAGAAGATATTTATGGCTTATATCACCGCCATAGAATCTGCCAGTCAACAGGATTACCTATTTTTAAATGGCTATCTCAATGAAATTTTTGCTGAATGGCTGCTACAAGAACATTGGAGTAGCTATCAACATTATTTAAAACTATCAACGTGTCTATATCAAAAATGTGGTTATAAAGGCAAAGAAATTCAATTAATTGAAAAATATCCGCTTATTTTAAAAGATAAAGCCAAAGATATTAGCCATAATCTAGGTAATGCAGACTTTACAGAAAAATTAGTTTTGCCTGATTTAGATATTGATTATTTAGTAAAATCATCGTTAGCCTTATCCGCTGAGATTGACCCTGATAAATTATTTTCTAAAATTATGACCGTGGTTTTAGAATGTTCGAGTGCTCAATATGGTTATTTATTGCAAAAAATTGATGACAATTGGTTTTGCATGAAAAACAATCACACTAAGCAACAAAATACTGATGATTTACAGTTACCCCCGCAAGCACTAGAGGATATGGACAACATCTGCCAAGGCATTGTGCATTATGTCAGTCGTACCGAGACACCCGTGGTATTAACTGATGCCTTAGAATCTACTGAATTTAAAAACCTACCCGAAATTAATGCCTTATCTATTCGCTCATTATTATGCGTGCCAATTATGCGGCAAGCGGATTTAATCGGTATTTTATATTTAGAAAACCGACTCACACCGAATGTCTTTACGCCAGAACGCGTACACATGATTGAACTATTAAGTTTACAAGCCGCTATTGCAATCGAAAATTCCCGCTTAATTACCGAAATTGGACAATTCAACGAACAGCTAGAACGCCGAGTTGAAGATATTACCCAAAAAAATAGAGAAAAAGATCATTTATTGATTCAGCAATCAAAATTAGCCACCATGGGCGAAATGATTAATAATATTGCTCATCAGTGGCGACAACCGCTTAATGCATTGGGCTTATTGTTAGGTAATCTTCAAGATGCACAACAGTTTGATGAATTAACCACTGACTATTTGAATAAACAGCTTGAGAATGGTTTTAGTTATATCGATAAAATGTCTAATACCATCAATGATTTTAGAGATTTTTTTAGCCCCAATAAAGTATGTGACGTGTTTAAAGTAGCCGATGCGGTTGAAGAGGCAATTAAACTGGTTCAAGTAAGTTTTAAAGCCCATAGTATTGCTATTTTAACCGAGCTTCCAACAGACATCTTGATTTACGGTATACTGAACGAGTATTCACAGGTTGTTTTAAATTTATTAACCAATGCGAAAGAGGCGATTTTAGCTCATGACTCAACAGGCAGCATTGAAATTAAACTCTTTATTGAGCAAAATAAAGTGCTATTAACCGTGCAGGATAGTGGCGGTGGCATTAATGATAATGAAGTATTGGAAAATATGTTTAAACCCTATTATTCCACTAAAGAAGGTGGCACTGGCATCGGCTTATATATGTCACGGATGATTATAGAAGGCAGTATGAATGGACAGATTGAAATCTCGAATAAACAACAGGGAGCGGAGTTTTTAATTAGTGTGCCGATTCTCTCAAGTAATCCTGATTATCTAAAACTTAATAAAACCAATAAAGAATAAAAGGTAATGACGATGACCGACTCTAATCATGACGACGACAAAACGGATACGCTCTATTTGCGTACACTCACTATTTTATACGTAGAAGATGAAGATGAGGTACGAGAGCAGTTACAGACTTACTTACAAAGACGCTGTTTAAAAGTTTATACCGCTGCCAATGGTAAAAAAGGCTTGGAAGCTTTTAAAAAATATCAACCTGATATTATCGTGTCTGATATTTTAATGCCGATTATGGACGGCCTGTTAATGTCTGAAAAGATTTTAGAGCTTGCCCCTCATACGCCAATTATACTCACCACTGCCTTTGAAGAGCCGCGTTATTTTCATAAAGCCATTGAACTCGGTATTCATCATTATGTTGCTAAACCGGTTAAGTTAGCTATTGTTGAAAAAGCACTGTTAAAATCTTCACGTGTCTTACGAGCAGAATTAGCCCTTAAAGAAATTGAAGAACGCTATAAAGTACTCTTTAAATTATCACATATTGCCATTTCAGTCTCTGATACCGATAAGGTTTCCCAACAAGTGCTCATTGAAGGCGTTACCATTGATAAATCACTCGAAGGGGCTATGGTTGATTGTAATCAATCATTTTTAGAGCTAGTCGGCTGTGACAAAAGTCCCGAAGAATTAAAAGAGCAAGGCGAAAATATTTACAGCTTTATGACTGAAGAGTCAATCGCCTGTTTTAATCACTTAGTCCATCATGAATTATTGGTTAAAGGCTATACCTCTGAATTTGAATTAGAATTATTAACCCGTGATAAGCTAAAAATTCCCGTGGTCGCACAATTAATTTTACGCTATTCAGACACCGGTGAACCTGTAGAAATTTGGATGGTAATGCGTGATATCCGTGAACAACGCAGAGTCGAAGAATCTTTACGCTTATCCGCAAAAGTATTTGAATCCTCAATGGATGCCATTATTATTAGTGATGCTAATAATACCGTCATCTCGGTCAATCAAGCTTTTTATAATATTACCGGCTATACAGCAAATGATATTATCGGTAAAAATCCAAATATTTTATCATCCGGAAGACATGATAAAACCTTTTATCAAAAATTATGGGAAACCTTAGTTTTAGAGGGTTACTGGCAAGGTGAAATTTGGAATCGAAAAAAAGATGGGCAAATTTTTCCAGAATGGATTTCTATTAGTGTCGTTTATGATTATTCAGGTAATGTCTCGCATTATATTGCTATTTTTAGTGATATTTCTGAAAAGAAAAGCAGCGAAGCTCATATCGAATTTTTAGCCAACTACGACCCTTTAACCCAGTTACCCAACCGACGTTTATTTATTGACCGAGTAGACCAAGGACTTAAAACCGCCGTGCGTGAAAAAACCAAACTCGGCATTATCTTTTTTGATTTAGATCATTTTAAAACCATTAATGATTCCTTAGGGCATAGTTTAGGCGATCACATGTTAGTAGAAGTGGCAAAACGTATTAGCCAATGTATACGAGATGCTGATACGGTTGCACGACTATCAGGTGATGAATTTGCCATGATGATTGCCAATGTCACCGAGGTTAGCGATATTTCAATCGTCGCTAATAAAATCATCGAAAGTATGCGGCTACCTTTTCACATTGATGATTATGAATTACATGTGACCTGTAGTATTGGGATTAGTGTTTATCCAGAAGATGGCAATAGTTATGAACTATTATTAAAAAATGCGGATACCGCGATGTATTGCTCAAAAAATAATGGTCGTGATAATTTTGAATTTTTTTCCGCCGCCATGAGTACACAAGCATTAGAGCGTTTATCCTTAGAAACTAGCTTACGTAAAGCTCTGGATAACAATGAATTAAAAATTTTTTATCAACCCCAAGTAGATACCAATACCGGTAAAATTATTGGTATGGAAGCTTTATTACGCTGGTTTCATCCTGAAATGGGCTTAATTTCACCTGACCAGTTTATCCCTTTGGCTGAAGAAATAGGCGTTATTATCCAAATTGGCAAATGGGTATTAGAAGAAACGTGCCGACAAAATAAAGCATGGCAAGATATGGGTTTAAAAGCCGTCCCTGTCGCTGTGAATTTATCCGCAGTACAATTTAGACAGCATAACTTATTATCTATTGTCCAAGAAATTTTAATGGAAACACTATTATTACCCTGCTATTTAGAACTAGAATTAACTGAAGGCTTATTAATGGACTGTTCTGAATATAATGTTTCATTACTCAGTAAATTTCGACAACTGGGGGTAAAACTTTCCATTGATGATTTTGGTACCGGTTATTCATCACTTAGTTATTTAAGCCGCTTTCCCATTAATAAACTAAAAATTGACCGCTCTTTCGTTATTGATTTAATGAAAAGTAATAACAATTCAGCGATTACCAGTGCCATTATTAGTTTAGGCCATGATTTAGGCTTAATCGTTATCGCAGAAGGCGTTGAAACCAAAGGTCAATTTAATTTTTTACAAGCCCATCAATGTGATGAAATTCAGGGTTATTTATTTAGTAAGCCCGTGCCTGCCGATGAAATGCAGCAACTCTTACGCCAAGAAGCACTGCAAACCGATATGATTAATGGCAAATAATTAGTCAGTCATTATCTGGCTAATAGAATAACGCTTGCCTTTGCTACAAACCTTACGACTCACTGCTGATTCACAAGATGTATCCGTAAATTCTGCTTTTAATTCTCCGCCCTGCTCGGGTAGAAAATAAAATCTAAAATTAGGATCTGCACTAATCGCTATATCAACTTTTGCTTTTAACACCGATTGCCCATTAAACGTGACCTTAAACTGCTTAATAAAATGCGATTTTTTAACAAAACGAGTCACCTGATCCATTTGCATTCCGGTAATATTAGGATGACTAATTAATAATTGCGTTTGCAGCGGCTTACCAGCTTGACGATGCTTATCAAATTTAAACTTCATTTTACCTAGACGCTTCATTGCTGCATCTAAATCATTACCTATCGGTGCTGAACATCCCCCGCTGGCTTTAACAAACTTCTTCGTCATATATAACTTGCCTTCACTGGTTTCAGCAATCACCCTAATATAACTATAACTATTCACACGAATACGCATCGCTAAATCGGCTTGTCCTGACAATGGCGTAAACTTAAATTCACCCACAAATGGCATCGGATTGTTATCCACTAAGACCAATATTTTTTTAATATAATTTTGCGACGTTTGTTTAATTTTACTGATAATTTTTATCGGTACTAATGCGGGATCTTCTGCCCTGTAAGGCACTTCAATTTCAATAATATCATCGGATTCAATAATCGTTTGTCCACGAAAATACTGTTTTTTCAGTACATAATTCCAATTTACTTCATCTTTTTTTGCCGCAGAAACCCAGATGGGTGTTAATAATAGGCAAAAAATCAGCACCTTAATCACACTCTTTTTCATTTTTATTCTCTCTTAAATTAACAGGCTTAATCTTCCCACTCTAATTCAGCAAAAGCAGAAGTCACATTTCTTTTATGATATTTATCAAATAATAACCATTTTGATTTTTCTGAATAACCCACTTGTTCTATCGCTTGCTCAATAAACTGACCTTTTGCAAGCATTGCTCTAATCTCGATTAATAACCGTTCTAAATACTGTTTTTCAGGCTGCATACTTTTTGGCCAATCCCTTACGACCGCACCATGACCGGGAATAACGGTTTTATAATCGTGTTGTTCCAATTGATTTAACACCTTAAGCCAACCTTTTAAACTGCCATCAAGAACCGGAATATGTTTTACAAATAACAAATCTGATAACCACACACTATTGGTTTTTTTATCCAGTACACTTAAATCATTATCAGTATGAGCTGTAGGGTGAGCGGTTAACATTAATTTTCGATTACCTAAATCAATCATTAACTGCCGCTTAACTTCCTTAGTCGGGGCAATAATATCTTTCGCTAATAAATGCACATCTAATTGCTCTGCGGCTTTATCAATATAATAATGGCTGCGTGTTGCCATCGCTCTGGCTAAATTTTTATGACCAATAAATTTAACATTCGGCTGTTTAAAGGCAATATTGCCATAAATATGATCCGGATGCACATGGGTATTAATCACATAACACACGGGTGTATCCGTGATTTTTTCTATGGCTTTTTTTAAGGCATAACCTTGTTCAGGATTGCCGCCGGTATCAATCACCGCTACACATTGTTCGCCAATAATAAAGCCAATATTGGCAATCGCCCCATGATTCGTTTTATTCGGAAATTGGTGTTGACCAAAATGCACATAAATACCTTGTTCTACTTCAACCACTGATAAAGCAGGCAATGCCATCAATGAGGGTGAAAAAACAAGACTTAACCACACTAAAATTTTTAACTGCATAGTTTTAACCTACCTTAATACTGACTAACTTATTAGCATTTAATAATACAACAATACGATGCTTGCTGATTTTTATCAAGAAATATCATTAATTTTCAACAGAACTATGTTAAAACATAGCTAAAACCCATCCATATTGGAATATCGTATTTTTGTGTGGGGCGTAGACTTTAGTCTACTTTTTAAAATAGTAGGCTAAAAAGCCTACGCCCCACTATCGATTTTTTTAGGAGTAAAAAATGATAATTAAAAAATTAACCCTAATGCTACTGTGTAGTTTTTATCTATTCAGTCAGTCATTATGGGCAAGAAGTTTAGCCCCTGAAACCGTTGCAGGTGCAACCACTGTCACCACAAAAAGAGCAAAATCCTTGATGAATCAAGGGGTGATATTTGTTGATGTCAGGGGAATAAAATATTATGCTGACGAACATATACAATGGGCAGTGCATTTAGATGTCAAATCAACACTCACAGAGGCGAGTTTATTAAAGGTAGTCCCTAAACATAAACCAGTAGTTTTTTATTGTAATGGCGAATGGTGTAAAGCAAGTTCCATTGCCAGTCAAAAAGCAGTAGCATGGGGCTGGACAAAGGTCTTTTATTATCGTGGCGGTATCCCTGAATGGGAAAAAGCGAATTTACCCTTAGAATAATTATAATCCCAATTTTTTTAGACGATAGGCTAATGAACGGTTACTTAAACCTAACTGTTCAGCCGTTGTCACTTCATTACCTTGATTATCATTTAAGGCCTGACTAATCACCTTTTTTTCTATTGCATTTAAATAATCTTCCAAAGAACGCGTTGCTGACTGATAGGTTTTAACATCTAAGCGAGAATCGATTTCAGTCGGTAAATTTAAATCCTCTGGCGTAATATGCTCACCTTCATATAATGCCACCGCTCGTTCTAAAATATTGACTAACTCGCGTACATTACCTAAAAATGGATAATGCATTAAAACATTTAATGCTTCGTCAGATAACGGCACCGGCTCTATTTGATTATTCGCCGCAATCTCGGTCAGAAAATAATCACATAACGGGGAAATATCCTCTCGTCGCTCACGTAAAGGCGGTACTTCTAATTCAATCACATTTACCCGATAATATAAATCCTGTCTAAATTCCCCTTGCTGCACTAATTGATTCAAATCTTTATGCGTCGCACTTAATAAACGAATATCAATATTTATTTCCTGAGCATAACCTATCGGCCTGATTTTTTTCTCTTGCAAGGCACGTAATAATTTAACCTGTAACAGCAATGGCAAATCGGCTAATTCATCTAAAAATAATGTCCCGCCTTCAGCCGCCTGAAATAAACCCACTTTATCGTCATTCGCTCCGGTAAAACTGCCTTTTTTATGGCCAAAAAATTCACTTTCCATTAATTCAGCAGGAATAGCCCCGCAATTGACCGCAATAAAATCACCCTCGCGACTACTTTGGTCATGAATTGAACGTGCCACTAATTCTTTACCAACACCTGATTCACCTTTGATATAAACCGGCACTTGGCTACAGGCAATTTTTTTTATTTTAGTACGAATGCCTTGCATAACCGCTGAATCACCTAATAATTTCAGCTCGCTGGGCTTAGATGACGGTGGCTGATTCACTTTTAAACTATGGGTAACGATTTGCCGTAGCCCTTTTAAATCAATCGGTTTTGATAGGAAATCAAATGCCCCTTGTTTCATCGCTTTCACCGCCAAACTGGTATTACCATGAGCCGTAATCACAATCACCGGTAATTCTGGTTGCGTATCTTGTAATTTCTTGAGTAACACCAAGCCATCACCGTCAGGCAGCCGCATATCCGTCAAACAGACATCAAAATGATAAAGCGTTAATAACTTTTTCGCACTTCTAATATCAGCGGCGACTTCGGTGCTAATATCCATACGATTTAACGTTATTGCTAATAATTCACGAATATCTTCTTCGTCATCAATAATTAATGCTCTTGCTATCGCCATTCTAAAATTCCTTTAACTCGTATTTGAAATACAAAGCCGAAAATAACACCCTTGCTCATCATCTAATACATGATAACTAATCGTTGCTTGATTTAATTGGGCTAATTCACGACAAATATATAAGCCTAACCCCGTTCCCGAATGCGATGAGGTAAAAAAAGGCTCAAAAATATATTTTAAATTATCCGTGGCAATACCTTCGCCATAATCAATCACATCAATACAACAACGGTGCTTTTGTTTGGTTAACTTAATTTTAATCGGTTTATGGGTCACATAGCCATATTTCAACGCATTTTCACATAAATTAGTGAGTATCTGCGTCAAATGTCCTTTATCAAAAATAATGGTTTGGCTAATATCATTACTTTCTAACGAAAATTGCTGTTGATAGCCTTTATTTTCGCTGTTAAAACGCATTAAAAATTCACTTAACCAATCTTGTATAATGAAACGTTGCTGGTGAGAATCACGTTGCTGGGAAAGTTGTAAAATATCTTCGATAATTTCATTAATCCGCAAACTATGCTTTTGAATAATCGCGGTTAAACGCTTATCCCCTTCATCTAAATAGTTAGCTTCTGCTAATAATTGTCCGGCATGACTAATTGCTCCGAGAGGATTACGAATTTCATGCGCAATACTGGCGGTCAGTCGTCCTAAAGACGCTAATTTTGCCTGTTGAACCCGTTGATTATAGCCCGCCACATCTTCTAAAGTCAGCATATAATAATGATGTGATTCAGTCGGCAACACTGAAAACTGCACTTGTAAATCTAATTCATTTTGCAACGTTAGCCTTAAAAAATTTTTATTAGGTGCTTGTAACCAAGCATCAAAACCTACCCCTAACTCAAATGATATAGCGGCTAAGTTAGGCGGTAATTTAAGCTGTTCTAATAAACGACAGCTGGCTTCATTATAATAACTGATGACTTGTTGGCGATTGGTAATAATCATACCTAATGGCATATATTGAATAATCGATTGATTTAACGCTTCTAACGAGGTTATTTCAGCCTCTTGCAAACGACTAATTAATTCAGTCCGTTTTGCTAAAATATAAGCCAAAAAAGCCAAAGTAAAAAAACCCGCCCCTAACATTCCCGAATACGGATAATCAGCACTGTCAAATTCACCAACACGATAATTATACGCCTGTTCCGCAAAGACAAATAAACTGGCAATCGCAGCAAATAACATCGCACAACGTCCACCAATTAAGACGCCACCTGCCGTGGTAGACACCAACATCAACGCCCCTAAACCACTCGATATCCCCCCACAAGCATGCATAATCAAGGTAATACAAATCAAATCACTAAACACTAAAACTTGGGCATGACTTGCATAACTACCAAGCTGTTTAGAAATGAGAAATATAGCCACGCCACTTAGACTTAAATAACTAAGACTGCTATAAAAATATAATGATAAAAACTGGCTATTAACAATCACCGAACTAAACGATGAAAAATATAAGCCTAATAATAAACACGATAAAATAAGCCGATAAAAATAAAATCCCTTTAATAAAAACCAAGCCTGTTGCTTTGGAATGGTGTAATCTTTAGAAAAAGGACAGGGTGTAAACATAGACTATTTTTAATTATCAGTGGCTAATTGTTGATTATAAAGTGCGGCAATTAAATTGGCTTGATAGACCATGCCCACTAAACGTTTTTCAGCATTAATAATAGGAATTTGCCGATGACCTTCAATCGACATCAACTTAATTAATTCAACAATATGCATACTTTCCGATGCAGTAATCACTGTTGGGGTCATAATAAAACCCACAGATTCAGGTTTAGAGCTGTTCACATCAGGCGTACGGCGAATAAATTGCTGAAATTTAGCCTGAATATCCCCCCGCACACTTAAATCAATGCCTTTAAAAAAATCATTCCACGTTAAAATGCCAATAATGCGATTCGCTTTATCAATAACCGGCATGACTTTTAATTTATGTTCATTCATAAGTTGCCAGGCATCTTCTACTTCCGTGCCATACTCAAGCGTGATAATCTCTGTAATCATAATATCCGCACACGATATTTCACCGGTTAGACGTTGAAAACCATTTTTTTTAACTCGCATTAATAAATGACCCAATTCTGCACGCGTCATATCAATAAACACATCGCTTTGTTTTAACGCCAAATCAATATCTTCTTCCACAAAGCCCATTTGATGGCTTGGCATAGAAATAACATGCCGTTGGCGATGTCTTTTTTTTATCGGTAAAGGACTAGGATAGCTACGCTTTAAAACCCAACGATTAATAATAATCGCCAGTAATAACATACTAATAATATTAATCGCGACCGGAATAATCACAAACGAATAGCCTAAATCACTGACAGCTTGACCCGCCATAACAGGCGTTAAAGCCGTTGCGGCTCCTGGGGGATGTAAGCAACGTAGCAACAACATCAGCAGCACTGCACCACCGACCGCCGTTGCTTCAGCCGTTAACGGATTAGAAATATTAATTGCACAAAAAACTCCCACTATGGCAGAAACCAACTGCCCGCCGATAAAAGGCCACGGTTGTGCTAAGGGGCTATTAGGAATAAAAAACAGAATAATCGCAGATGCCCCCATAGAGGCGACAATCAAAGGATGATTTGCCCATGGAGAAATGATTTTAGTGATTAAAACAATGAAAAAAATCGAACAGAAACAGGCTAATAATGAAAGTATTTTAGCTTTTAAACTAAAATTAACAGGGTCAACGGCAAAATATTTAAAAAATTGCAATATTTTCATTGTTTAGCCTGCGTAGCACTCCAAAAATTATAGTCTTTAACAAATTGAAATTATTCTAACAGAAAAATAGACCCTGCGATTATTTCAACTATATTCCTTCGCTTTATTTAACTGAATGGTATTAATAATTTCTGATTTAACCGTGAGTAAATTGTGATAAATCGCTTTTAAGTCATCTAAACGCATACCATCAAAATGATGTGACACAAAATATTGATATTTATTTTCCGCAAGCTTTTCTAGCACGACAAAATACCACATCGCCCCAATCACATAAGCCCCTTTAATGGTCTTCCAGCCATTTAATTCAATGGCACTAATTAATTCTGCCACTAACTGTGGCCGAGGATTACCGTATTCTTCACTGCGTTTAAATTCCTGAATAAAAAAATACGGGGTTTTACTTTTTAATAACCCTAAAGACACCATAAAATCAGTCGTGCCATTAAAAATAAAGGTGTCAGTTTCATACGTTAAAGCTTGCTCATAGAATCCACGCACATTATCACTCACAGATTTAAAATGGATTTCATTTAATAGGGGAATAATAAAATTAACTTTTAAATCTTCTTCGCTATAACACTCAATTAAATCTTGATTTTCCGTAATTAAATCAATAAGCATTGATTCTACGTCATCATCAAAATCAATAATCTGATTAAACCATTGCTCGAAAATAGTTTTATCAATGTGTCGTTCAATCTCAAATAATTGCTCTAAATCACTTTCTTTAATTTTACTGTATTGATAACTCGGCTTAGGGCTTACTTTAAAATGCTCCTCACCTTTGATAATTTTAATTTCTTGCTTTAAATCCTTAATCTCTTCTAATAACTCTAATTCTAAGCTTTGATTCATTAACTATTCCTTTTTAAAAATCATAACGTTTTAAATGGTCAACTGAATTGTTTTGTTACGCTTATTTATGACGCTCTTCCGCCTTACTATAAACTAAACCTCGGTCTCTTTTTCCAACAGCAATAACATAAACAACAATTTCATTATCATTGACTTCATAGACCAAACGATAACCCGCCGAACGAAGTTTAATTTTATAAGTATTTTGAAAACCTCTTAGCTGACTGGCTTTATTATGCGGAGACTCTACCCGCTCGATAAGTTTATTTTTAAATTGTTTTTGTATTGGAGGTGATAATTTTTTCCACTCTTTTAAAGCACTCGGTAAAAATTTAACCTTATAACTCATTAAGATTCACTTCTACTGCACTTTCTTTTTCAGTAGCCCGTTCTAGCACTATTTGAGCCAATTCAGCATCTTCTAGTTTATCCATTAACCATTCATAAGTGTCAGCAGGTACAAGATAAGCCGCTGGAATATTATGGTTAAGTATCGCTATGGTTGCACCTTCGGCTTCGACTAATAGTGCCGTTGGATTTTTCTTTAACTCCGAAATGCTTGCTGAACAATTTGAAAGAACCTGCCTCATAAATACCTCAATAACACCTAAAATAAGCACTATTTATAGCCCTTTTTTTAGATTATTTCAATATTTTTTTTTCTACTAACGGTAAACTGCAATTAAAGTTAAGCACTGAGTACTTACTAGGTAGCCTAATGACTAAATCAGATGCCATT
>ENA-OSET01002120-OSET01002120.1-sediment-metagenome-genome-assembly--contig:-NODE-2120-length-19540-cov-3.571546_pt1 | contig 19540 bp, 13 predicted proteins | sample MGYA00237882_ERZ534229 | MGnify/ENA primary metagenome ERZ534229 (study PRJEB26408, sample SAMN06266212) | sediment metagenome | isolation source: Hudson Canyon methane seep mesocosm | place... | reverse complement strand
GAGAAAAGCAACCAACAAGCACTCGAAATACTCACCACCTCAGCGCATCGAGCAGGCTTCAAGTCCGTTGAATTTTTATTTGAGCCACTTGCTGCAGGCTTAGACTTTGAAACAAAACTTAAAACAGATAAAACCGTACTTGTTGTTGATATCGGTGGTGGTACCAGTGACTGCGCCATGGTCAGAATGGGTCCAAACTTTCGAAATAAAACAGACCGTACCCCAGATTTTTTAGGGCATACAGGCGAACGTGTTGGCGGAAATGATTTAGATATACAATTAGCAGGTAAAGAGTTTATGCCATTATTTGGTATGCAATCCCTGCTGAAAAATGGGCACCACATGCCGACACAATTCTTTTGGGATGCAGTCAGCACCAATGATGCCGGCGCTCAAGCTGAATATAATAGCCAACAGACAGAGAATACCTTATTAAAATTACTGAGCGACACCACAGAACCCGCACTACTACAGAGGTTCATCAATTTACGTGAAGAAAAGCAAAACCATCAAATTGTGCGAAGTGCCGAACAAGGTAAAATTGCGCTCTCTGAAAATAGCAATGAGCAAGTTGACTTAAGCTATGTTGAACCACTGTTGCACTGTGAAATTACACGAAATCAATTTGCCCAAGCCATTGAACGACCGCTTGAAAAAATGACAAAGCTGATGAGTGAAGCGGTGAAACAGGCGGGATGTCAACCCGATTTAATCTATATTACTGGAGGCTCAGCCAAGTCATTAGCCATTCAGCAAGCAGTAAGAGATAAATTTGGCGATATAGAAGTAGTTGATGGTGATCACTTCGGCAGCGTAGCCGCAGGGTTAACACTATGGGCAAAAAAACTATTTAGCTAGACATAATCTCCCTTAATTAACGACAAGCATCTGAAGCCTTTCAGCAACCAATTCCGTTAAATAGAAAGATGTGATCAATATCACAAAATGATTACCCCACCCCTTTCCATCTTGGTATTTTTGTCTATCGCGCACCGACAATTAGTATTGGTGCGTCATTGTACTAACTTAATTTTCTGTAATCACGCTAACCTAGTTTTCCTTATAAAAATATAACTAGGTGAGTAAAAAATGAAACAATTCCAACTAAATAGGATGTATACCAAAGGATTGGGAATTGTAAAAATGGCTGCCGCAGTACTTGTTGCTGTGAGCGTAGTCGGTTGTAGTGGCCAAAGCCCAATTGTTAGTAATGCAGACAGAAATGAGATTATCACTATCGGAGATTCTATCTTTGATTTGTCAGGCGAGTTACAGCTGTTTTTAGAACAAAAAGCAGGGCAAACTTTCCGCGATTATACGCAAAGCGGTGACAAAATGGCCGATATTGATCTACAGTATGAAGCGGCTAAAATTGATAATTCGGTAATTGAAACGATTCTGATGGATACCGGTGGGAATGACATTCTTATTCCAGCGTTGTTGTTTGACCCACAGAAATGTAAAACAACCTGGTACCGTAAAAACTTAAGTAGTACATGTAAGTCCTTTATAGATGACTTGCAAGTTCAAACATCCAACATGCTTAACAAAATGGATACCGATGGCGTCAGCAATGTAATCTTCTTGGGTTACTATCACCCTAAAGGCGGTAAAGCTAACCTTACACAAGCAGTGGATTATGGTGATACCAAGCTAGGATTAGCTTGTAATAACTCTATAGCAAACTGTACCTTTCTTGATCCCAGAGGTTTGATCGTTGATGCTGATATTATTTCAGACGAAATCCATCCATCTACTTCTGGTTCTCAAAAATTGGCTGATTTAATGTGGCCTGAACTACAACCTTTGTTGTAAACATAAAAGAAATATCCGTTAGACATAAAAATTCATGATATGACCTTTGGTTACTTTGATAAAACTTATCAAAGTAACCGTTTTTTCCTGAGATAGCTTCAAGACATACTCCCCCATATTAGTGAGATACTGTTGGGCTTCAACTAGTGCGACTAAGGCTTTGAATCAAGTTGCTGAGCAGAAAAGAACGACAATACATCAGGCTAAGTTAACCCTGAGCTTCTGTGGAAATTTATGACGCGTTTCATTTTGAGGGATTATAGGCTTAGTCGAACCCTGTGATTTCAAAAGCAGACTCAGACTTTCAGTTAATTGCAGCAACTTAATTTAATCGAACCATCGAGTGCCACTGAATTCACAACACACTCGATACACACAAACAAAATATTTCACCCAAGTCTAACGTTTTAACGAAATCACTCTTTTAGTACCGTGCACGGCATAGCCTTTTTCTTCGATCTGGGCGATCACGTCTGCCTGATCCACAGCATTATGCTCCACCTTTAGCTCAACATCTAAACGTGTTCTAAAGGGTGATAATGTCAATAGGTCCGGGTCAATCGTACTAGGCAATTCCAAATCTTCTATCTTCGTGCCTTTCGCAACAGATAAGTGCTTTTCACCATTTTTAGTGCTGGTATATATATCAATTTTCAATGTTAAAGCCTTTCAAGTTAGTAATTTCTGCTAACGATACGCTTAAATCTCCTAATTACCTATTTTTTGTTCTTATTATTTTATGGGTTTTATTTCAAAGTTTAGAAAGATACGCTGGAAAAAAATTATCTAACTATGTACTATCCGACCGAATTCTTCCTCGAGAAGAACGTATAAGGGATTTAATATAGCAGGCCTGATATAACCGGCCTGACAAGGACAAATGGATGTCATCAGACTTGACCACGCAATCAAGCAAGCAATATTTTATTGCCATTCGCTTTATTCAAAGCATATTACTAACATCCAATATTTTATTTCCTCAAAAGTGCTAAACACCTCTACAGTGTTCAGGCATATGACTCAGCAGATCATGTTAAACCCGTTGCAGGAAGCATCAGTTAATGAGAATTATTGGAATTGATTTAGGGACAACTAACAGTGCCTGTTCTTTTTGGAGCGATGGTAAACCAGAACTAATTCCTAACCGTTTACATAAGCTATTAACGCCGTCTATCGTTGGAGTAGATGACAATGGAGAAATTTTAGTCGGTGAAGCTGCCAAGCATCGCCTTGTTAGTCACCCATCACATACAACCTCTGCTTTTAAGCGTTACATGGGGGCTACAGGATATCAGACCCAGTTAGGCAAGCGAGAGTTTAGTTCTGTTGAGCTTTCTTCCATCGTTCTGCGCAGCCTTAAAGAGGATGCAGAAAGCTATCTTGGAGAAAGAATCACCCAAGCCGTCATTAGTGTGCCCGCATATTTTAACGACACACAGCGTAAAGCAACAAAACTCGCAGGAGAACTCGCTGGGTTAAAAGTGGAGCGCTTAATTAATGAACCTACGGCCGCAGCGATGGTTTATGGCTTACATCACGTAAGTAATGGTGCTCAGTTTCTTATTTTAGATATGGGTGGCGGTACCTTTGATGTATCGTTAGTGGAATACTTTTCAGGCGTGCTTGAAGTCCATGCATCATCGGGCGATAACTTCCTTGGCGGAGAGGATTTTCTCAATATATTGGTCCAAAAATACTTAGATGATCATAGTATTGCTAAGAAAAAACTTTCTGCTGCAGAGCGTCATCAAATAATTGAGGCACTAAACAAAGCAAAACACCAACTGACCTTTGATAAAAGCGTTACGGTTAAAATCATCCATAAAAAACAAGACAAACCTTGGACCATAGACCGGAACACATTTGAGCAGCTCGCAAAACCACTACTCTACCGCATCCAAACCCCCATTGAACGCACCTTAAATGATGCCGATATTTCACCGTCAGACATCGATGAAGTTGTACTCGTCGGCGGAGCAACACGCATGCCAATGTTTCGATCATTAATATCTAAAATGTTTCGTCGTGTTCCCTCTGGAAATATCAACCCCGATTTAGTCGTCGCAATGGGGGTTGCAATTCAAGCTGGATTAAAAGAGAAAAACAGTGATTTAGACGACATTGTTTTAACTGATGTTTGCCCTTATACACTTGGCGTCGAGGTCATTAATCAGGAGGACAATAAAGGTAAACAGGGCGGCCTGTTCATGCCAATCATTGAACGTAACTCTATTATTCCGTCAAGCATTGTTAAATCACTCTGTACCTCATCGGATAACCAAACAAAATTGAATATCAGCATCTATCAAGGTGAATCCCGTTTAGTAAAAAACAACATTTTTCTTGGTGAATTAGATGTAAATATTCCAAAAGCTCCTGAAGGCAAAGAAACGATCGACGTTCGTTATAGCTATGACATGAATGGTTTACTCGAAGTAGATGTGTCAGTAAATTCAACAAATCAAACGTACCAAAAAACTATTTTCAATCACTCAGGACTTCTTTCAGAAAAGGAACTAACTGCCTATAAGACAAAGCTTTCACGCTTAAAATTTCACCCTAGAGAGAATGAAGTTTATCGTGTACTCATTGCCAGAGCAGAAAAATTATATGAAAGCACATTAGGAAGAAAGCGAACCGATATCGGCAACATTCTAAATCAGTTTGAGCAAGTATTAGAAAGTCAGGACTTAAAAAGAATCCATACGACATCCAAACAGTTTGAGTGCATTTTAGATGAACTGGAACAGCAAGGAATGTTCACATGAGCTGCTGGAACACCTTATGTATTGAGCCAACCACAGACAAATACGCCATCAAAAAGGCCTATGCCTGCCAATTAAAAACCCATAAGCCCGATGAAGACCCTGAGGGGTTTGCCATACTACACGCGCATTATAAACAAGCACTCAATTCCAAGCCACAAACATTAGAAGTTAGCGAGTCTAGGAAGGTTATTCCAGCATCAATTATCGAAACGCTCCGAGCTGAGAAAATTAAAACAGAACAGAGCATCATTGAACAACTTAAGCTTGAGCTTTCTAAAGCGCAACAGCCAATTATTCAATATATTAACGAGACATTATCTGAAGAACATGCAGGTAATGAACAAAAAAACGAACTAAATTTAGAATTAGAAACAAGCAAAGCTTTCTCATGTGAATTAAATTTTGAGGCTGAATGGCGCCGCCTTAAAATAAAAATCGATCACGTTTTAGACACATCTCAAAGTGCTAGCAACATAAATAGCTGGTCTTTTTTAGAAGACAATGAAGCACTATTCGACATTGAATTTAAAGCTTATGCTTCAAGTTATGTTTTCGAGCAATTAATATCACTCAACAGCCTTCCGCTTCATAAGCAACGAGCCATCGCCAAAATACTTAGCATGTTTTTCAGATGGCCAGACAGAAGAGACTTACTAGAAACACAGTTTGGCTATAAAAAAGTTTTACAATTATTGGGCAATGACAAACCAGAAGACAAACAGAAAGTCTCCAAGTGGGTCAACGACAAGTACCATCGTGGGCCATTGGTATTTAGCTCGTATTCTCGAAAGCTCGCCTCAATAAGCATCGATATTGGGCTCATCGCTATCGCACAATATTATTTAGCATTGATTATCGGCGTATTTGATTTCGAATATTTCTTGTTGGAATATGCTTTGATACGAGGCTTCTTGATATACCTGTTATTCGTGCCACTTTTTGAAGCCTCTTCTCTACAAGGTACTCTGGGAAAATACTTATTAAATATCAAGATAACTAATTTTCAAGGACGTCGACTCAGCATTTTTCACGCTAGCTGGCGAAATCTTTGCTTTCTGCTGTCAACAGCAGGGTTTAAGCTAACTTTATGGATTAATATTTTTTCTAAAGATGAAAAACTACTGCATGATAGGTTTAGCCGCTCGATTGTTATAAAGCGTTAGGCTAACGCTTTATAACAGCTAAACACAAAGATAATGAGATTACCTAAAGGGGTAGATCAATCGTGTCACTCTTTCTTAGGCTGTGATCGAGAAATTAAGATCGAACCAATCACTGCCGAGAATAATGAGCCAACTAACACACCTAATTTTACATCCACCATATAACTCGCATCCTGGGTTTCAAATGCTAGCGAACCAATAAACAAACTCATGGTAAAACCAATACCACAAAGAAGTGAGACCGCGTAGAACTGCATCCACGTTGCGCCAAAAGGTAGCTTGGCAATACCCAGTTTAATCGCAATCCAACATGCCCCAAATATACCAATTTGTTTACCTACAAAGAGCCCTAGCGCGATACCCAACGGAATAGGGTTCAACAATGCACCCATTGAAACCCCATCAAGTGCAACCCCAGCATTAGCAAAGGCAAATAGCGGCAAGATTAAAAAAGTCACCCATGGATGCAAGGCGTGCTCAAGAAAAGGCAACATTGCGTGCCCTTCAGTATTTTTCACATCTAAAGGAATAAAACACGCCACAGCAAAACCTGCCAGCGTAGCATGCACGCCCGACTTAAGAACAGCCACCCATACAATGACACCAATAATGATATAAGCTGCCTGGTTTCGTACAGACAATCGATTAAGCACAAAAAGAAGCCCTAAACCGACACCAGCTACCACTAGCGATAACAAAGACAGCTCACTTGAATAGAAAAATGCAATGATTAATATCGCACCTAAATCATCAAAAATAGCAACGGATAGCAAGAATAACTTCAATGAGACGGGCACACGACTACCAAACAAACTAAAGACACCCAAAGCAAAAGCAATATCTGTCGCAGAAGGAATCGCCCATCCCCGTACCGATACTTCATCTCCTTGGTTCAACCCAAAATAAATCAATGCAGGGACAACAATACCTGCAACCGCTGCAATACCGGGCAATACAACTTGCGATACCGAAGACAAATGACCGATTAGCACTTCACGTTTAATTTCCAGCCCCACTAGAAAGAAGAATATCGCCATCAAACCATCGTTAATCCATAATAATAATGGTTTAGCGATATCCAAATTACCAAAGCGCAGCTGAACAGGTGTGGCTAAAAAATTATCGTATAAAAATGCAAGAGGGCTATTCGCCAACACTAACGCCAGTATGGCAGTCATGACAAGCAGGACACCGCCAGCAGAGTCATGATGAAGCAAGTCTTTAATCGATTTTGAAATTTGCTGTGTGGTCATTGAGCCCTCAAGATAAATTTAGATATTGAGGATACTTATAGCTGATTTGTAAAAATCAGTAAAGCAATACTGGCGCATAACAAATACACCTTAGTAAGGATATTTATGTAGACTTATGAATAAAACAACTTAGAGGAAACCCACAACGGACAGCTAATATTATAAGAAAGGGTTTTTTTCTCTAAAAGTCGCGGTCGCCATTGCAATTGACAGTAAAATTATCGCATTAAAAAAAACGGGGACAATAATAAAAGCGTAGCCTAATGCCTGTATATTTGCCCCACCAATAACGGCGGTGATGGCTGTTGCGCCTCCTGGAGGGTGCATACAACGGCAAACATACATAAAATACATGGCTATAGGAATAGATAACGAAGAAGCTAATACCTCATTTGGAATCACTTTCGCACAAGTTACACCAACCAAAGCAGAAATCACATGACCGCCGACAAGATTCCATGGCTGAGAGACTTTTGCATGAGGCACGCCAAAAATCAACATCGCAGACGCCCCGGTTGAAGCTAAGATCATGGGTAAATTATCCGCACTTAAAATGGACTGACTAAAGAAAGTAGCGCATAAAGTCGCAATAAAAGCCCCCATAACCGAGATAAACACTTCTTGCGAGCTCATGTCTTTCATATCAATTCATACCCTTCTAACCAAGTGCATATTCAAGCGAGACTCTCCAAGTAGAGCTTAAACGCATTCGCAGCATCATCGTAGATCGGCTGGAATTTCAGTTTATAGATATCAATATCTTCTAATTTTTCATCCAGACAACTTCGTTCTAACCCCGAAGCACAGTCAGCCAAAGCTAAAGCACTTAGGTTCGCTGCAACACCTTTTATCGCATGTGCACTCTGTGCTGCAGCTGAGTAATCGGACTGCTCTAAACGCTCAAACAACAAAGCGACATATTGGGGAGTATCTGAAAAGAACGTGGTCAGTAATACTTTAAGTATTTTTTCTTTGCCTAACATTCGCTTTAAGGCAGCATTTTGATCCCATATAACCAACTCTTCAAAAACTGGTGACTCAGCGGACACTTCTGGCTGAACAACTAAGGATTTACGTTCTTGCGCTACAGACTCGAGTTCCGGTGGCCCTTTTTCTGATTCTACAGATCGGTTGGTAACTAACCACAAGTATAGTTTTTTCTCTAATATCTCCGTATCAATGGGTTTGCTTAAATAGTCACTCATACCTGCATTTAAGCATTTCTCTTGGTCACCTTTCATAGCGTTAGCTGTCATCGCGATGATACCAATGTCTTTATAATAATCCCCTCCATGACCCTTGCGAATTTGTCGCGAAGCTTCATAGCCATCCATTTCAGGCATTTGGCAGTCCATCAAAATTAGGTCGTATGCATTTTCTGGTGTGGTTTTATTCAACATCTCTAATGCGAAAGCACCATTGTCGGCAATATCACAACTCAAACCAATAAGCTCGAGCAATGCTACCGCAACGGTTTGATTTACTAGGTTATCCTCAACCATCAGTATTTTGGTATTAGCAGGCCAAACAATCTTCTCCGGCATTTCATCTAAATTGCCGCGCGACACCATATTCTGAGAGTCATCACAGATCATTGCTAGTGCGTCAAATAAATCTGTGGTCGTTGTAGGTTTAGGAAAGTAAGCACTAAAGCCTTTTTCAGCAAATAGCTGCACACTCCCTCGTTCAGCCATTGGTGTCATCATGACTAATTGGCATGCACTAAATCGATTATCATTTCTAATTGCTTTGGCAAGTACAAAACCATTTTCATAAGGCATGCATTGGTTAATAAAAACGGCATCAAAGGTAGGTTCTTGCTCATTGTCTAACTTATTAACCATAGTTCGTAATGCTTGCTGTGTACTAGCTGCTTTTTCAACAGTCGCTCCCCAACGTGTTAACTGTTTTTCCAACATGTCACGATGAGTTGTATTATCGTCAACCACTAGAATGGATAAATCATTAATATCCATACTTGGCATCACTTTCTTTGATTCAGCACTGGTCTGTAAGAGCACATTAAATTCAAAACAACTACCAACGCCCTCCTCACTACTCGCTTTAATGCTGCCCCCCATCATTTCACAGAGCTGCTTTACAATCGCAAGCCCTAAGCCACTCCCTCCATATTTACGAGTGGTTGATGAATCCGCTTGCGTAAATGAATCAAATAAATAGTCAATTTTGTCTTTCGGTATACCTATCCCTGTATCTGTCACACTGCATAAAAGTCTCAATTCATTTTCATTTTCATTTTCATTTTCATTTTCAATTGCGATACGTACGACAATCTCGCCCTTAGAAGTAAATTTTAGTGAATTTCCAACGAGGTTAGAAAGCACTTGCCTCAACCTACTAGAATCCCCTTTTACTAAGGTATATTCAACATCCGTAGCATCAACAATTAGTTCGACTTCCCCCTCACAGGAACGGTGACTAATCGCTTCTGAAAACTCACCTAACATCGCTCTCAAGTCAAAATCGACAGATTCAATTTCAAGTTTGCCTGCTTCTATCTTTGAAAAATCAAGAATATCGTTAATCACAGACAGAAGTGAGGTCGCACTGGAGCGTGCCAAAGTGACTTGGTGGTGCTGTTCTTTATTTAAAGAGCTATTTAGCAATAAGCTCATCATACCTAGTACGCCATTCATTGGCGTACGTATCTCGTGGCTCATACTGGCAAGGAAATCAGCTTTTGCACGTACAGCAGCTTCCGCATCATCCCTAGCAACTAACAACTTAGATGACTGTTTTTCCAATTGGGTTAAAGCTTGTTTGGACTCTTGATGACTTTGCTCTAAAGCGATCTCTTGTGTATGCCTCATCACCAGCATATGATTAAACGCTTCTGCTAAGCGCCCTATTTCATCATTACTTTCAACATTCACATATTGATCTTTCTCGCCAGCGGCTAAAGCCATCGTCGCTTTCGCTAAATTCTCGATTGGCCGAGTAATACGTCTGGATTGAATAATCGCCAAAATTGATACCAAAACCCCTGTAATAACAACCAAGGTAATAATAATATTTCCTAACCAATCGGCAGCTCCTAACGCAAAAGACTTACGAACTTCGCTAATTAAAAGCCACTCTAAATTATGAATTTTGACGGTGTGATGCAGACCAAAAACTTCATAACCGTTTGGGTCAAGATATTCATTTATACCACTCTGTGCGAACCCTGACTCAGTTTCCCACTTATCGCTCGGCGTACTCTCAAACTTTTTCAGCTTCCAATCCAGAAAGGGTTTTGTCTGAATGGACCGGACAATTATATCCTGTTTATCCCCCTCCAGCGTCGTGCGTAACAAGCCATCCTTCCCTATTAAGTAATGTACTTCATGCTGTGCTAGATTCGCTGTTTCCAAACCATTCATGATTCGATCCAGATTCACCTTGATCACAAGCACGCCCACATTCTTTAGACTATTACTCACTAAGGGCGCACTCAAAAACAAGCCTAATTCAGCGTCAGTTTGACCATATCGTTCAATATCAGAAAATAATATACGTCCTTCTTTCAAGCTGGTTTTAACCATTTCAGAAAAAAGAGTTTCCGCATAAGCCCCATTAGAAAGATTCGTTCCCAAATAGCGCTCACGCTCGACCGAATACAAAACATTCCCATTCGGATCAACCAGAAAAATATCATCAATATAATCATAGCTATCACTAAATGCAGCCAGCTCCCCTTGCTTCCCTTTAACTCTTAGCTTCCATTCAGGACTTTTAGCATAGTTTTCTAATGTCCCTCCATACTCTTTAAAGCCTTCAGAAAGAGAATTTAATAGCACCTGATAACCAGTCACCTCTACTTGACTGTTTACATCCATTAACCGATATTCAAACCAGTTTTGGATGAACTTCACATTTAATGCAGTAGACTGGTGCAGTTCTCTGACGGCGGCATCCGATAGACTTTTGTTCGCCTGATAGTAGCTAATCCAGGCCACTAAAAGCATCGGCAGCATCGCCAGCACAAAAAACCATAGCGTGAGCCTAGTTGATAAATAATTTTTTTTTCGTTTATTAATTTCGGCTATCTCATCAATAAACGGAGTTTGAGGTGAAGGGCTCATACTGCTCCCAATTGAGAAAAAATATAACGTATAAACGTGATCAATAAATTGTTAATAGTGGCAACCTAAGAAATCAAAAAACATCAATTAGCCCTCATTTCAATGGTTTAATATATAGTTGATAAGCGTATATTTTACGAATAAAAGCTTAGAGTTCTAGACCAATCATAGGACAATCCATAACGGCGGCAATACCTCTTATAACTTGATGTTCATGGTCATTAATATATGCATCAGATTGCGCGGCGCTAATAAGCCCCTTAATTAAACGAGGTTTAAGGAGGGGGTAGGCTTGACCTAAGGCATGAACCGCCTGAGTGAATTTAGCCTGACCACATAACTCAATCGGTAAGAGCTCAATCGTATAGGTGCCTGCAACATTACAAGCTTTATTAAATGCCTTTAATTTAGCTTCGTCCTGACCACCACCATAATGAGCTACCCGAGACAGAACAATTTCATAAATGGGTGAGAGCTGTTTTATCGTTTTATATTTTGGCTTCTGAGCTTTTGAAAGTCCAAAGTGTCGGTCACAGTATTGACTTACCAGTTGATAAATCACCCACTCAAATAATGCAACACGTCCATCTGCATACACTACCTGCGTCATAATTTTTCGTAATAACGTATATTGTTTCAATGAAATCTGCTTCAAGTTTGGGATTGCCATCTCTAATAACTGCAAACGATCTTGGCCGAAAGCCTTTGACTGCGCATGCAATTGATCAAGCAGTCGCTTTGCCTCTTTTGACGGCAGCAACCAGTTTTTTTGATTTTGTTCAATCAAAGCCAGCTGTTTATTTAACACGACTGCATCATCATCCAGCAACGCAGATAAAACTAAAGAAACAGCTCCTAATGGCTCATGCGCTAATACCTTAGCTTGTTCAAACGTCCCACCCACATCGAGCCCTTGCTCATGCGATACCTGAGAAGATTCAAGCGTGAACTCTATTGGTTTCCCATCATAATTTGAGGTATTTTTTTCCCCCAAAGCCTTTTCTTCTGTCACGCTTTCAATAGCTGGATCAGATACAGATTGAGTAGATGCTGAGCCGCTTCCAGCAAATGATGCATACGCTTCATTTGAATCTGTTGTCGGCCTCTTGACCTTTTCAGACTCTTTTTTAAATCGAGTAAAACGCCCATGCCATGAAGGTAATACTCGGCTAATCCGCTCTTCTAAAGGGGGATGAGTCGCAAATAACGATAAATAACTTTTGTAAGCACTCGAAAAAAATAAATGCCCCACCTCATGTGCGGCGATATGTTGTATTTTTGACTGCTCGCTATAACCACCAATTATTTTCAACGCCCCCCCTATTCCTTCAGGATTTCGAGTGAATTGTACGGCTGAAGCATCTGCCAAAAATTCACGCTGTCGACTTACAGCAGACTTAATTAAGTCGCCAAAAAACTGACCCAACCAACCAATCAAAAAAAGGCATAAGCCAAAGATAAAAAAGCCGCCATTCACATCTCTTCGAGAACGGGAATAAGACCGCCTTGAACTATGACGCATAATTGTTCGACCGGTTTCACTAATCATCAAAATGCCATGAAGTACCGCTAGCAATTTCATATTTAATAACATGTCGCCATTTAGAATATGGCTAAATTCATGAGCAATCACACCTTGAAGCTGTTCTCTATTCAAGCATTCAAGAGTTCCACGCGTAACACCTATCACGGCATCTTCATAAGATATGCCTGCGGCAAAAGCGTTAATGCCTTGTTCATCGTCCATGATATAAACAGGGGGAACCGGTACACCCGAGGCGAGTGCTATTTCTTCAACCACATTAAGTAAGCGGCGCTCTAGAATATCGTCAACATTCAGCACCAGTAATCTGCCCCCAAGAGACTCTGCTACCACTCGCCCCCCATGACGTAACGATGCCCATTTAAAGCCCATGCTAATACCTATCACACCACAGACTAACCCGGTCACCCATAAAAATTTGTACCAACCTAGGCCAACAACAATATGCCGAAACCATTCCACCAATGCAGAGAAACTCGTGATGGGCTGAAGGTGCACACTGGATAAATTACTAGGGTTGCTATACCAAACAAAAATGGCAAAACAAATATTAGTGATCAGTACAATACTCACCACCGAAAGGAAATAAAGAAAGAGTAACCAGCTCGTTTGTTTTCTAGCTTGGTCCTGCGCTTTATAGAAATTCATACTTCAGTTTTATCTAAGTTCATCATCATAGCCATCTAAACTCAGCGCCTAAAAACTAACTTTCGGTGCCTGCTTTATTTCAACAGAGTCTTCAAACTCAAGTAAACTGGCATCCTTTTTATGTCCGAAAGTCGGTGCAAATAAGTTATGTGGAAAGCTCTGTCGAAAGCTATTGTATTCAGTCACGGCATCATTAAAAGCTTGCCTTGCAAAAGCGACACGATTTTCAGTACTGGTTAACTCTTCATTAAGCTGTAGCATATTATCGCTCGCTTTTAAATCTGGATAAGCTTCAACCGCTATGTTTAACTTTCCTAAGGCACTTTGAAGCAAACCTTCACTAGACGCTAAACTCTGTAACGCTTTGCCATTCGCAGGGTTTCTGGCAGCCTCTTTCAAACCTGCCATCGCACCATTTCGAGCGGAAATAACCGCCTCCAGCGTTTCACGTTCATGACTCATATAAGCTTTAGCTGTTTCAACAAGGTTTGGAATTAGATCGTATCGCCGCTTTAGTTGTACTTCTATTTGAGAAAAAGTATTTTGAAACCGGTTTTTTAAAGCAATAAGCGTATTAAAGATTCTAATAATATAAAAAATAACAAAAACCAGTACCAGCCATGAGATTAAAGTCGATATTTCCATATTAATGATCTCTTCATTTACAGAGGTTTATTCAAAAGGTTGTTTTTTACATCATGCATTATGCACCACTTATATAAACCTAGATCTTGTTCAATTATTTATCAACGTAAACTTCAGATAATTTTGCTAATTTCAGGTATTAAATCTTTAGTTTATTTCACTCAGGGGGAACCTATCCACTGTTTAGAAATGTCGAGGAAAAGGGTTAGGAATTAAAGGAGGTGTAAACAAGACTGACTGTTTACACCTTTAGATATCATTGCGAGATCGCTATTTACGAAAGAAACATGGATTCTGACCCAAAACATAATCGGAATGAAGGGCTTTCATGCAAAGTCCTACTGTAAACAGCATCGCTTACTTAACTTGTTCGTAAGCCCAAGCAAGCCAAGGCATTAACGCCTCTAAATCACTAGCTTCAACCGTGCCACCACACCAAATACGCAGACCATCAGGAGCATCCCGATAGGCCCCTATATCATAAGCGACTGTTTCTTTCTCCAGCAATTTTGTCATCGACTTAAGTGCGTCAGAAGACAAATCAAGCACTAAACAAACACTGGTATTTGAGCGCGTCTCTTTTGTCTCAGCAAGAAAACTAATCCATTCATGCTGCGCAACAAAGCCTTCGATGACCGCCAAATTCTTTTGTGAACGCGCTATTAATGCAGACACACCGCCCAGACTATCAACCCAACCAAGCGCATCCAGATAATCCGCGACACATAACATTGAAGGCGTATTAATCGTCGCGCCTTTAAAAATACCTTCGATTAACTTGCCACCTTTCGTCATTCTAAATAGCTTAGGCATTGGCCAAGAAGGCGTATATGATTCCAAGCGTTCAACGGCTTTTGGGCTTAAAATCAACATACCATGTGCCCCTTCACCACCTAACACTTTCTGCCAGCTGAATGTGATTACATCTAGTTTTTCCCACGGCATTTCCATCGCAAAAACTGAAGAAGTCGCATCACATATAGTTAAGCCGGTACGATCATCTGCAATCCAATCACCATTAGGTACCTTTACTCCTGAAGTCGTGCCGTTCCATGTAAATACGATATCATGATCAGCGTTAGCTTGAGTGAAGTCAGGCAATAACCCGTAGTCGGCTTCATAGATTGAAACGTCATCTAACTTTAGTTGTTTAGTAATATCCGTGATCCAGCCTTTACCAAAAGACTCCCATGCAAAAATATCAACAGCCCGCTGACCTAGCAAAGACCACATTGCCATTTCCATTGCGCCCGTATCAGAACCGGCTACCACACCCACACGATAACCTTCGGGCAAACCTAATAACCTCGCTGTTTCTGTGCAACACAGCTCTAATGGTTTTTTTCCTATCGCTGCACGATGAGAGCGACCAAGGGTTTCTAAATTTAGTTGATTAACCTGATATCCTGGACGCTTACTGCAAGGGCCAGAAGAAAAATTAGGATTGTTTGGTTTTTGACTCGGTACCATGAAGGCTGTCCTTTAATAAGTTTTGCTAATTCTAATCTAGATTACGTCGCTTTGCTGTTAGAAATTCGAATGAAATAAAAATTTTCACAATTAAGCTTATTCTCTTCTGAATTTGGTTTGTGGTAAAAAGTAGCTATAGTTAAAAGAATACCTAATAAAAAACAGATATAGTTAAGAGAATACCTAATAAAAACACAACCGTTTAATGAATTAGAGGCATTTAGTGCTTAAGCAAATCCCCATCTCTGACCTTACCGTCGACATGTACATCTCTGAAATCATCGAAACAGCTGGCGTGCCAATGCCGAAAAAGAAAAAAGGCATGATACGTGACGCCCGCATTATTGCTAAATTTATTGAAATCGGCATCAAAGAGATTGTCATAGATACAGAAAAAGGGTTAGATGTCGTAAGCTTAGCGCCTTCAACCGAGACCAAAACTGACACAAAAACTAATCCCAACGTACTCTACAATAAAGAAATCGAAGAAAACCTGAAAACACTCAATAAGAATATGTCGACTCAAAATCATGAACTTGAACTTGAGTGGGATAGTGCTAAAGATATTTTTAAAACATCAGTCAAAATTTTGCATGAATCGATGCAAGCCGTAAAAAACAATGAAAAAATTAACCCTGAATATTTCCATCAAGCATCCAAAGCAATTTTACGCTCGATCATGCGAAACAAAGATGCTTTAACTTGGTTAGGAAAAATAAGGGATAAACACAGTTATCTTTACGAACACTCGGTTAATACTTCTATACTCATGGGGATTTTTGCTCATGCCCATGGCTTAAGTAATGCAAACATAGAATTATGCATTACAGGGGCGCTGTTACATGACTTAGGTCAGGTTCATATTGAAGAAGAGTTCTTTCAACGACCAGGCCCTTTGACACCACAAGAATTTGAACAAGTAAAGGAGCATGTCAATTTTGGCCTTCGAATTCTTGCAGAAGACGACAATACATCCGATATTATTATGCATATCGTACTTGAACACCATGAGCGATACGATGGCTCCGGTTACCCAAATGGTTTAAAGAGAGATGAAATTTCCCTTTATGGACGAATGTTTTCAATTGTAGACACTTTTGATGCGGTGACGAACAACCGAAATTATAAAAAAGCAGTCCCCTCTTCTGACGGCATGCGTACCTTACTTCAATTAGGCAAAAAACATTTTGATGAGAGTTTAGTGCACCAATTTATTAAATGCATGGGTATTTATCCAACAGGTAGTTTAGTCAAATTGAATAATGGTTACCTAGCTATCGTGATTGCTCAAAATGCGCAATCCCCACTTAAGCCTCTCGTTAACGTTATGTTTAATACCCAGAACAATGCTTATATTAATCCTGAAATGCGCAATCTCATGCATGACAGCGTAGAGAATATAAAAATAACTAACTATGAAGACCCCTCTAATTTTGAAATTAATGTGAATGAGTTCATGCCAGAAGAAATGGAACTTTAACTTCTAACCCTAAAATTAAGTTATGCTAAGTTACTTTTTATATTTCATACATAGACTATTCATCGAAAGGACTTCAAACCTTGCATAAAATCAGTGTCAGCCTCTTCATTATCTTCTTTGCTTTTTTCTCACAAGTCCATGCAAAACCTGTCGCAAGCAAAGACAAAGCCGATAAAGTCAGTAATTTTTTTATGAGTCAGGTACTAAGTGGTGAGGTGGAAGCAGCTTACTCCCTATTATCTGCTTATGCAGGCATTGACCTTGAACAATTCATTGAGCGCGGGAAAAAAGTAGCCAATGACATGAAACAACTGGAAAAAAGTGCAGGAAAGCCCCTATCTTTTGATTTATTAGAAACCCAGTCAGTCGGAGAGCATTTTTACAAAATCACTTATTTATTGAAGTATGAAACGGTCGCACTAGTTTGGAGTTTAAATTATTATCAGCCAAAGCAAGGTTGGAAACTAGTTGATGTCAGCTTCAACGGCGATATTAATTCGTTATTTAAATGACCTACGACGAGCAACGCATCTTCAAACAAAGCTAGGTTTCATCCATTTTGCTGGGATTCACTTCGCTCCTCCACAGCCTTCAACAAATGACTAATCTTTAATTACCACGTCATCATCCCAAGCAGCTAACCCTACAAGTATCGCTTTCATTTCACCAGGATCCTTAATGGTATCCCCCGCCAATGAAGCTTGTTGATAGCCTGGTAAATAACGACTTACTAGACGACTCAACCAAAAACGCAATGCTGCTAACTCTAGACAGAAAGGCCACATAACTTTTTCCTTATCTGTCCACGGTCTCTCCGACTGATACCCTTCACATAAACTAGATAACCTTTCTTTATCATGCATACCATTCGCCCCCATAGCCCAATCATTCGCAACCACCGCGAGGTCAAACATAAACGTTGCATCACACGCATGATAAAAATCAAACACGCCAGAGACAGCCCCATTATCAAATAAAACGTTATCTCTAAATAAGTCGCCGTGAATGGTTCCTTGAGGACAATCCAATAAGTGAGGTTGATATGCACAATAACGTCTAAAATAACCTTGCAGCACCTCAAACTCAGATAAGTCCATTTTACCTTCCAGTTTCTCTAGCTGACCTTTCATCCATGCTATGTCTCTTTGTACTGCGCGACGCTGAGAGAAAGAGCGCAAAGATAAATGCATACCCGCTAAATATACGCCAACGAAAGTACACGATTGGCTGCTTGGCTCATCTAATGAAGCACCAATCAAGCAAGGTACCAAAACTCCAGCCTTACCTTTCAAACAAAAAACACTCCCCCCCATACGATTAACAACAGGCGCAGGCACTTTAAAACCATCCTGTTCAAGGTGTCGAGTCAAATCACAAAAATAGGGCAACTCATGCTGTTTAAGGTTTTCAAATAATGTAAGTACCCAACGCTTATCCTCCCCCCCTTGAAGGGAGGTCGTAACAAAGTAGTTTGTATTTTCAATACCAGAAGGAATTTCCTGGTAGTCGACCAAGCCACCAATATCGTATTGCTTTAGCAGTTGCTCAATTTCTTGCCTTGATAGTGCGGTATAAACAGCCATCACGTCACCCAACTATATAATTTCAAAATAACGCTTTAGCTCCCAGTCCGAAATATGCTTTCGATACTGCTGGCTTTCCCACATTCGTGTCGCCGTATAATGCTTTACAAAAGCATCACCAAACAAGTCTTTTGCTACATCAGATTGCTTTAAAGCATACGTAGCGGCATCCAGTGTTTGGGGTAAAGCTAAATGTGAGGGGAACGTCTGCTCATAGGCATTTCCTTTTATTTGTTCATCAGGCTCTAATTTGCGTTCAATGCCTTCAAGACCTGAACCGATTGCTGCCGCCAAAGCTAAATAAGGGTTTGCATCAGCTGAACCCAGACGAAACTCAACCCGCTGAGAAGAATCTGTACCAGGAATAATGCGTAAAGCTGTGGTTCGATTTTCAACCCCCCATGTTGCATCCATCGGAGCCCAAAAACCTGGCACCATACGACTATACGCATTAACTGTTTGCGAATACATCGCACACAACTCAGGCATAAATTTTTGTTGGCCAGCCAAAAAGTGCCGCTGAATATCACTCATACCATGCTTTGCATGTTGATCATAAAATGCAGAGCGACCATCAGACTGATTCCGTAAAGAAATATGAATATGGCCACTTTGCCCAGGAAAGTCATTCGACCATTTCGCCATAAACGTTGCCATCATATCGCGGCGTTGCGCCCATGTTTTTACAAAGGTCTTAAATAGAATAGCTTTATCAGCAGACAAACTCGCCTCATCAACATCAATAGCTGCTTCTAAAACACCTGGCCCTGTCTCGGTATGCAAGCCCTCTATAGGAAAGTCCATTGTTTCACTAAGATCTAACAGCGATTGGTAAAGTTCTGAATGCACAGAATTTCGTAATACCGAATAGCCAAGAAACCCTGGTGTAATTGGCTTTAAGTTTTGATAATTTTTTGCTCGCACTGAGTCAGGCGTTTCATCAAATAGGAAAAACTCATATTCAAATGCCGAAAATGCCTGCAAGCCCATTCGTCCCGCTTTATGCAATACCCGGCGTAGTAAACCACGAGGACATAAAGCTTCTGCTTGATCGGAAAATTCAGCTAAGAAAAATAACATCCCCGGC
>ENA-OSET01002119-OSET01002119.1-sediment-metagenome-genome-assembly--contig:-NODE-2119-length-19543-cov-22.702045_pt1 | contig 19543 bp, 17 predicted proteins | sample MGYA00237882_ERZ534229 | MGnify/ENA primary metagenome ERZ534229 (study PRJEB26408, sample SAMN06266212) | sediment metagenome | isolation source: Hudson Canyon methane seep mesocosm | place... | reverse complement strand
TTTAATGCAGGGTACTTATCGATAAGATATGCCACGCCTTCATTTCTAGCCCGTGCCGCCGTAAAAGGAATACTAAGGTCTAGCGATAAACAGTCTACCTGCCTTGATTCAGCCTCATAAACGCTATTATCAGAAGAACCTGAGTCTACATAAACAATATAATCGATTTGATTAAGCAAAGACTCAAAACAAGTCACTAAACGCTGACCTTCGTTACGTCCGATGACTACAGCTCCTAAAGCTGATCTTTTACTCACTACAGGTTCTCCTTATTTAACCTAAATTAAAAATAGAAATTTACTTGGCGCTCCATCCTAGCGCATGAAATACCGGGATGTCCTATCGCCAATGTTCATTCACCTACGGAGCGATTTATGGGAGCTCTAGTACGTCCTGCGTCCGCTTCAACTTCGCACAAAAGCTGCTTCGTTCAAGCTATCTCATTGACTTGACGGCTGTCGGGATAAGATTATTGCCTCCCGAGCGAGCAGCTCACTTCGGATTCGCGAATTTCCCTTCGCCTACTGCGGACTAAAAATCATCACTTCGCAAGCTCCGTTCCCCTGATTTTCAGCGGGGAGGGGACAAGCCACCTGAGGCTTACGCTATGCGGTTAAATTTATTTAATGGAGGAAATAACATCTTGATAACTAATAAATTTAAACATTTTATGAATAAAATATTCATCCCATAAATCATTACCTCCATAATTAACACCCAAATCATCAAATATTTCCATCAATATTTCCCTATAAATTTGGCGCTGTTTGTAAATTTTCTGCAATGTAAGCTCCCTAATTCTCTGAGGTAAAATTTTTGAATTAATTAAATATTTCACCCCTTCAGCAACACTTTTTGAATTTGCAGTAACCAATACCGAAACATCTTCATCCAAAAAGAAATCTCTACCTCCCATATTCTTAACATTAACCACAGGCAGTCCACATAATAAATATTGCACACTAGCAAACATTGCACCTTCAATTTTCGACAAACACAACCCTGTTTTTGCTTGGTTATATGCTATTGCAACCTTTTCTGGAGACATAAAAGATCGTTCAAAACCGTCAAAAGGGTTATTAACCCAGTGAGCTTTTTGAAACTTCCTCTCAAAAGAGTGAGTATATTTTTTCTCAAAATTTTTTGATTCAATATATGAAATAAAAGATAACCTATCTATGTTGGAGCATAAATAGTGCCTCTTAAACTCAGCAATTTGCGCATCGTACAATGCATCATATTTTTTTTCACACTGTTGAATATAAAATATATTTTCATCAATAGTTGCATTCTGATGGCAAAACCTAGCATCTAAACCTACTTTTCTTAAAACAGACTCCTCAGCATAACTATTACATAAAAAAATAAATTTATGATAAGGGTACGCTTTTCTCCTATAAAGATTTTGACTTGCTAGCCTAACTACTCGAGAAAGGGTCTCAGCCGTCCACCAAATTGAAATAATAAATACAGCCCTTTTATTACGAATTTCTTTTTGAATTGGCTCTATATTAACTGCATCTCCAGTCCATAAAATAAAAGGATCTGTTGATAAAACATACCCCCTAAACCCTCCTAAATCTTTCTGCCCCTTACCCATATTACCCCCACATTCAAACCGATAAGTAAAATACCCCCGACAAAGCCGGAGACTTGAAAACCATGAACCGCTCAAATTTCACCCCATACCAACACTAGAGAGTTTCAAAGGGTGTTCTTACCTTTAATTCCCTTTTTAAGCCACTATGCCTCCGGTTAAGATTGTAATAGAAATTGTACTTTTACCTTGTACTCGATGTTTAAGTTTTTTTAACCGATTGATTTTATACATAATTATTTTGACAAAGAAATTACCAGCATTCATACAAATCAATCACTTATAAAATTCATTCGGCAAAATATACTTTTCTTAGCCCAGTTATAGCTGAAAACTTGAACATCGAGCTTTATAAACCCAATAACCTGCGACACTGAGTACTTCGGTAGAATCGAGATTAAAGTATGTCCATTATCCGACATTAAATGCCCCTCTTCATTTTTACATTCTTTCTAAAGTGCAAAACCCTTAAAAGTACATCAAAAGTAAATATTCCTTCTAGGCATAGGTATCTACACAAGTTTAACTACCTATAAAACAATAAGTTTAAAGTTACCATCTTCCATTCTCTGTGATTTTCAGCAATATTGAACAATAAAAACCGACATATGAAAGTATATACTTTCATGAAAAATAAACTTATTTTCATAAGCAATTTTTGCTTATCATTAAAGATGTGTAGGTATCTATGTCTAGTAATGATTTAAACTATTTCCTATATTCATCGTTTGTTCTCTTATCTTAGGCGGTTCACAGATAGAGATACTCACGATGATTCCCATAATTGTCAAACTTTGTGTGCATTAAACCATTATTCATTACTACCGATAGCTCCTTTAATAAAGACTCACTGCAATTCCCACCATCAACTGATATCACGCACTTATTCTTATTAATCAATACCTTATTATTTTTGTGAGCCACTACAGTACGCGTTCTATTGAAGGCCTGCGTAACATCAATTATTAATCTCAATCTAAAAGTTCACCATACCCTATTTAAATTCTACTCTGCCAACAACTTTAGCTGGCACTCCCGCAACCACCATTCCTGAGTCAACATCCTTAACAACAACAGCATTCGCACCAATAACAACATTATCACCAATTTTTATACGCCCTAGCACTTTACACCCTGCACCTATATCCACATTATTGCCAATAATCGGCGCACAAGGATCATCAACTTTTGCCAACCCCACGACAACACCATTACGAATACGGCAATTATCACCAAATTGCGCATAACCACTAATCACAATCCCGCCAAAATGATCAATCAGAAAATTTTCACCTAAAACAACTTCACACGGTAACTCAATACCCGTAACTATTTGCACCAGCTTAAATAGAACCTTATAAAGCAACGAAAAAAACTTACGTACTAAGGTATATTTAATATCATAACGCCACCGCCCCAGACGGTAAATAAGCATTACCCAAAAACCCTGCGCTGACCAGTCTCCCTGGTAATTAGCTAAATCATTGCGTATATTACAAAACATATCATTCCTTACCGTGTAGGCTTTGTTGCAAAACCTGTTTTAAAGTATAAAAACCAAAACAAATAACTATGCCTAACATACTCCAACAAAACAGCCGTCCCCTTAAGTTTAAGTGCTTTTTTAGCCACATTAACCATATCTAAAAGTGTAACTAATAATAAATGACAAAAAACCACCATCCGCCCATGATTTTTCCGAAAATACAACAACTCACTCTCAATCTGTAATATATCGAATTGCCGACCAGCTGTTAAATTACCTAAAGATTTAGCGCTTTCACCTCCAATATGAACAACTGAAGTATCAGCAAAAAAACACACTTTCCAGCCTGCTTTTTTTACAGCAAAACAATGATCAACTTCTTCATAATAAAGAAAATACTGAGGATCAAATAAACCGACTTGTTCAATCACCTCACGACGAATTAAATAATAACAGCCAGGCACCCAATCACACTGCCTAACTACATCATGCGCCCAGCCCATATCATCTACCGCTTGAGTCACCTTAAAAAAACCTTGCAAACCTGTACTACGTAAAAAAACATTCCAAACAGTGGGAAAATAACGGCAAGAAGGCTGTAATTCACCATCACGTCCTAACAGTTTAACTCCCAGCACACCACACTTTGGGTTTTCCTCCATATACTGAATCGTTTTTTCAACGGTACAATCAGAAACAAAGGCATCGGTATTTAAAAGCAATACATACCGCCCCGTAATCAAAGGGACACATTGATTATTAGCACGACCAAAACCCACATTTTTATCATTAAAAATCAACGTACAATCTAAGAAATCTCGCTGCAATAAAGCAACAGACTCATCTTTAGATGCATTATCTACGATTAAAATTTCATTACTGATATTTGATGTTGCATCACGTAAAGCAGTAATGCATTTCGGTAATAAGTTAGCTGTATTGTAATTTACAATGATTGTTGTTAAATCCATATCTCCCCTCATGTTAATCATTAATTATTTTCTCCACCCACTTAGAGCGGGATACAGAGAAAATAAACTGTTATACCAATCCTAATAATTTCATGCTTAAATAATTTTTCTAAAAAAATTCGTCATTCCTGTACGCTCTTAGCAGAAATCTATCAAGTACATTTGGGTTCCCGATTGAAGGTTTGGGGTATGGCGTGAATAACAGTGTTTATTATTAGGATTGATATTATTTCACCTGAAGCCATATTTAGTGGTACAGTTTTGTAAAGCTTTTCTGCTACAGGAGCTTTTAAAATGTGAAATCTGTACTGTGGTTCCCATACAATATGATATTTATAGCACCAAATAACATACGATCATCTTTTAAACCCACTCATAACTTTTTCCTCTTGTTTATATTATGGGAGCCACACTACAAGAGGTATCATGAGTAGACTAACAAGGCAAAGGTTTCAACCTTGCGAATGAGAAATGAACTCTAAATTGTCGGTTAAAATATAACAAAGAAAGAACACCACAGATAAACAATCACCTAGCCATATTTTTAATCAATTTTTTAACATTATTAAAAATAATTTTTCCATTTTTTATACTATTTTCAACCCGCATGAAAACATACCCCTTAGCCCACTCATCAGGCCTTGCTCTAAATACAGTAGAATGTTTTTCACCTTCCCAACTATCAGGCATTTCTTTAGTATAATAATACGTAGCAAAGGATTTACGTATCACATCCGGTGGACAGGTTAGTGGCGTTACTCCATGAAAACTAATTTCACTGGTTAAAAAACCACAAGCTCGGTTAAATTTCGGTTCAAAAGAACCGTAGCACTTTTTAACATCCTTATCCCAGACATCTAAATATCCTCCGTATTCTTCCGTCCACTCTTTGTTAAAATAAATCAAAATATTTAAACGACGATATGCCTGCATGTCTTCATTGTAATTAAAATCCACATGCACATCAAGATGGCCACCTGTATTAGTCTCGTGTATTCCGCCCCCAGTTAATTTAGCATCCGCCATAAGGTTAGGTACGCCCGTCAAATCAGACCACATTTGTACATATTCTTCCGAGGCCAACAAATCACTTAACTTTTTTATTGCCGGTGGGAATTTAACAGAGTCTGTAATTTGAACTTTTCTTTTTTCATTAACAGCTGTAAATTCTTTACCTAACTCCTGCGCTTTTTGGTAAGCAGGAAATGAATCATGCACCTCATTTGCAAAACCTTCATCTAAAAAATTATCAATACAAAAATATGGAAAAGGCTTAGTATCTAACAATTTTTTTTTGAATTCGTCCCGGTCAATTGGGTTTATTAAATTAATCATATCTCACCTCATAAAATTCAAATTTTAAGAATACGTCTATAGTAGGCTTCCGTTTGTTTTGCCACCATTGCTGGCGAAAATCGTTCTCGACTGTCTCTTATTGCATTTTGGGATATTAATTTCATTCTTTCAGAGTCACCTAATAATGCGAGTAGGTTTTCAGCCATACTTTCAGGGCTTTCAGGCTTAGCAAGTAAGCCATTAAACTCATGGGTAATAATTTCCTTCATTCCTCCAATATCCGCTGCAACAACAGGAGAACCAACAGCAACCGCTTCTAGTAGGGACATAGGAAAATTATCATATCGAGAAGGCATTAAGGTGACACTCGACTTCTGCCTTAAATTTGCAATTTCACTTGCATCACAATGCCCTAAAAAATTAATTCGCTTTCTAACCGATGCCTCTGCCACAAAAGATTCAACATAACGAGAGAAGCTATAACTCTTCCCCTTAATATTAACACCACGGTCAGGACCAACAAATAACAACTCTACCTCTATATTTCTCATGGCCACAAGTCGAAAAGCCGCTATCGCCAAATCTCCGCCTTTATGCAGGTCAAAACGCCCGACCACTAAAATAGTTTGTTTTTTCTTGGGCTGGTATTGCCATTGCTTTTCTTCAGAAACAGGTGGCACGGGGTTAGGAATAACCTTGGCATTTTCAAGTGGTAAATCATAAAATTCACGCACTCTATTGAGTACATCTAAACTCGGTGCAGTCACGCCATGCGATGCTTTAATTGCTTCACCTTCAGCCTTTACCCTGTACTGATAATCTGTATTCTTATCTAATTTCATAATAGGCCCATGAATAAACCATGGACCATGTAGTCGAGTGATAACAGGTATATCTAATGCTGCTACTAAGAATTTTGCCCGACCAAAGGACTCTTCAACCTCTAAAATATTAGCTTTCTGCTCTAAAGATTTAACTGCTGTTACGATAGACCAGCAAGAATAATAAGCTTTATATTCCATACATTGATAGTTTAGAAATTTTGGTGTTAGCTTACTTGACAATGCCCGATCACATAACTTGACAACAATATTTCTTTCCTTACCATTCTGCAATAAATCAATGACACCAGACTCTGAACATTCACCAACTAATTTATTAGTCATAATAATTGGTTCGACTTGCGCCTCAAAACCTACTATTATATTTTTAATATAGGTCACAATTCCATTTGGGTATGCTTTTAATGGCCAGCCTGGTGATAAAAAAGCAACTATTACTTTATGTTTATTCATAAACCCTGCCATTCCAACTATAGCCTACTTCTTTCATTAATTTTCTTGTGTAGCGCCAAACAATCAATTTTTGTACTAATGATAGGTCTTTTTTCCAGCTATCAACTTGTCCTTTTCTAAAAAAACCGACTGGCTCTTGCCTCTTGGCACCTTCCTTGTCTAATGGAGTACCTCCAATTAATTTTTGCTTATCAAAATCTTGTTCACGGATTATATTTTGAACTAACGCGCTATCATACTCAACACCAACAAAATCAAATATTCGTTCTAATTGTTTCGGTGTTGCATGCTTTAAATCCTCATAATGAACCTCCATATATCGTTTACACCCTAAATTCATTCCTGACTTCCTAGCTTTTGAAACATGCAAGTACCATGATATAGCAGCACTTTTTGCAGTTCTAGGGGCCCAACTCTTACCCCAGCCTTTTGAAGCCGCCAGCATTGATGCTGTCGTACTTCGACTATCTCTAATAATATGAATAACTTTCGCTTGTGGTAATAACATATTAATACTATCAATATGCAAAGCATGGCTGGGAGATTTTTCGCAAAAAATGCGCCCTTCATGCTTAAGAATAAATTCAAAAAATGTTTCTGTCCATAAATCGTAAATCTTTGAAATCAAATGATCTTTCTCCCAATATTCGAGTAGCATTTTTACATTTCTTTCGCCATCAGCAACACTTAAATCATTAAAAGCACCTTGAAAACCTACAAAAAAATCAGACTCTGCTCCTCCTAAAATTTCAGGGTGTGAAGTTAATAACCGTTGCAACCATGTTGTTCCACTCCTTTGGCAACCAACAATAAAGATAGGGTTACTTAAACTAGAAACAACTTCATTTTTTGTTTTCACACTAAAACCTCATTAACAAAAATATTACTTAAATAATATGACATATAAACTACCGGCAACACTCTGACTTCTTTAATAAATGAAAAAATAGAGTATTTATTCATTTCAATATACTGAATGGGTATTGCAACAAATGCACTTAAGGTTACCGCCCATACAGCACCGATAAACCCATAAAAATGCCAAAATAACGGCAGGCCTATAAAAATCATCAAACTTTTCATTACCATTATTTTCATTCTTATTTTTGTACTACCTAACGCTGTTAAGCACGATAACCCCAACCTAGATAAAACGAACCCTACTAATGAAACTGCAAGTATTTGCAACATCCAGCCTGCTTCGTAGTAACGCTCATCATATAAAAACTCTATAATAAATGGTGCCGTTGCAATTAAGATCCCAATAACAATAAATACAATAAAATCTTGCCTTAACCTAATAAAATAATATTTTTCTTTTAATTTCTCTGGGTTATTTCTAACAATCTGACTAAAAACTGGCAAACCTATTTTTGATGCTAACTGATCTATGATACTACTGAAGACTCCTATCAACATAAAAGCAATACTATAAACTCCAAGCTCTGCAGCTGATATATAATTTGCAAAAATCAGCCTATCCCCTTGCTGTGCTAAATACGTGAATGCTGATGCAATGAATATCCATTTTCCAAAAGTAAATACTTCTTTTACTACTTCTTTATTCCAAGCATGCTTATGTCTATAGCTAAATAGCCCGTATGTTAAAGTTACACTCACAATCGTTGCAATTACACCGGCAGATACTAGCGCCCAAATTGATGGATATTTCCATGCCCACACTAGCATCACACTTGCACCACAAATTTGCGCCATTAACTCAATTAATTCTAAGCGCCCTCTTTTTAACTCTCTACTTTCTAAAGCAGGTGCCATAGTTTTATAACCGCTAACCAATGCATTAAAACCAACGATTATTAATAGAGTTGGTAACCTTTCATTACCATAAATATCACCGAGCGATATTTTCAGACCATTCACTATATTAAATGCTAGCGCCATCAATAAAACCACAATAAATATTAACCAGCCCCGAACCACTTGCATAGTCCAAACGGTATCCAGTACTTTTTCTTCTGTTCCTCCCTTATGCCGCACGATAAAAGCCCAAAAACCTAAATCTGAAAACATAGTAATGCCATGCATAACCACATAAACAATCGTCATCAAGCCAAATAGTTCAGGCTCTAACAGACGAGTGACAACTAAATTACTTCCTAAGCGCAATAATTGACTTAAGCCATATGCTCCTATAATCCAAAACCCGGCTGTGAATATTTTTTTTCTTTCTATCATTAACCGCTCTTTGTCTGTTTATACCGGGCTAGAACACTCTCTGCCCGCCCAAGTAGCCCCCCGACTAACAGCCATAGCCATGGCTGAAGTGATGCATTAGGAATTTGGTCTATCATTATAATACTTACTAATATCGCATGTGCCGCAAGCAAAGTTTGCTGTTTTTTATCTTTAATTAATTTACTCGCAGACTTAGCCCTAAAAACACATAAAGCTAATAAACCAAACTTCCCTATAAACCCAACAATTCCACTTACTCCCAAGGTAATTATCCAGCTACCATCAGTGACTGAAATATCACTCCCTCTTTCGTCATACACCCTATTACGTCCCCACCCACCCCAACCAAAGACAAATCGTTTTTTAGCATGGCCTAGTAATATATGCTCGTTATCAAAACGAAATGCTAAGGAGCTGGCGCGATCTGCACCTAAATAATTTGTTGCTGTCTCTACAATCGCTTGGTGTGGAAATACCTTCATTATTGACATAGCAGGGTAAAACAGAGCTATTAGTGTCACTATAACAGCTGCATGAAATTGGATTTTATAAGGCATTGTTTTTATCATTATAAAAGCAAATAACCCATAAAGTAGTGAGGCCTTACTCTTACATAAAATTAATACGAACATCAGGTAATAACTGAGTTTGCCAAATGAGAATGTACGATCTTTTTCCCCCGTTTTTGCTAGTGCAGTTGCAGTAACTAATACACAAACCATAAAAAAGGCAACTGCTAATCCATGCCCCATAAAAACTACTGCGCGAAAACCACTACCACGCGACTGCTGTCCAAAACTATGTGGAAAATAGCCATAAAATAGAGTATGGAGCTGTGGGCTCATACGTATTTCATAAAGTATGGGGATTGAATAAATAAGTCCTGTAATGGCCAGAAATTTAAACATTAGGCGTTGGTCTTGGTAACTTCTAAAAAATTGTTTACCAATAAAAAAAGGGGTGATCTGTATAAATACAGCTATAACGGCTGAAATTGCATCACTTAACGTGAGGCTTGGTAAAACTGTATGCCCAATAATGATGCGATCACTATTTAATGCTGCTGTAATAAAACTCCCTATAAATAATAGTAAGACTAATGGCCGCACCAATCCTTTATTTGAAAAATATTTAATTCGTTGCCCTTTTATAAACCAGCAGCCTATGATGGCTGCAAATACAGGCATAGAATGTTTACCTAAAGGCGGAATTAACGGAAAGTCTATAGATGTTTTTACCGCTAACAACATAAATCCACCGATGATCGTTATCAAGGTAGCAACTTGTATGCTTTTATTACGATATAACCAAATGGAAAATAATGGCCACATAAATAGGACTAAATAAGAAAATACATTTCCTTGGCTCACGTTATTATTCCTTAATTTATTACCCCACCTAGCTATTAAGAAAAATAGCTAACTTGCTCCGTCATTTACTCTTAGTTTAATATTAAAACCACTACTAGCTAAGTAGTAGGCTGTGAAAGCATTCCGAAATCAGGTAAAAATATACATTACGGAGATGAACAATCAATTAGTTACAGCATGTTTTTTGCTGTTTTCAGTCGTTTTGTTGAATACTTTCACAGTCTACACTGCGCGCCTCATGATAGGTTTTGGTACTCAATGTCACAAAAATCGATTCGCCACACACGCAGCGAATCAATAATGTCCCAGCGTCCCTCGCCCTCGCCTACTACCAACTAAAAATCATCACTGCGCTGCGTTACCTCCATTTTTAGCGAATTATTTTTGTCATAATAAACTACTTCCTCATCATTTCCAACAAAAATTCTGATCACAACATACTGACTATAAAAATAATACCTAATCAAACTGTACTTTTAAATATTTATTCACTTGTTCAGCGGTATAAGTTTTATTCCAATTACCTTTTGATAGTTCTTTTGCCTTAACAATAAATGCATCAAGGCTTTCTTCTTCACCTTGTCCCCCCATATAGCTCCTAATATCATTTCTAGAAAAACTATTATCATATACATGATCAATATAATTTCTTAAAATCACAATATTCTTCAGAGGCTCTTTATCAAGAAGTCGAATATCCATGCCTGCTTCTGTATTTATTTTATATAAAACATTTGAATCAATTAAAATATCTTTGCTTTTTCCTTTAACAACAATACCTGTGACATTCCTAACATTATCATTATCATTAAATAAAAGGTAATTTTTAAGGATATTTCCACTTTCCCAATCATTTGCTGCAATAGATAATGAAAGCGTACGGCTAGTAGGCTGGCCATGACCTATATTTAAAAAGACATTATTTAATACATTAATATTTTTCCACCGGTAGCCATTATTAAAATCAACATTTCCACCTAATGAAACCCCTATCTCACCTTCAATAAAAAGATTATTATCAATCAGTAAATTATATACTTTACTCGTATTAAGACCTGTGAGCTCGTCTGAGTTAGACGAAAATTTCATCCCTATACTTGAAGAACGAGATGAAATATTATTAATAATTATTGAATCCTTTATATCTTCAAAATAAGCATTGTGATTAAAAAAAGTTGCCTGCCCTTCTGCTTTATCATTCAATCTCACATAACTCTGCTTAAACCAACCATTATGATCCATTAAATTCTCTTCAAATATAATATTTGCCGTACTCACAAATATTCCCTGAGAATGACCAGTCGCACTATAGGCATTCAATATCTGATTTCTACGTACTATGATGTTTTTATTCGACTTTCCCGAAAATACAATATTTGTTGCATAAAAACTAAATACATTATTTTCCAGCACTATGGACTCAGCCATATTAGCGCACTTAGCACAAGATGCACTAACAAATCCAGAAGATCCCTTTACATTACCCCACCCTACAAAATCAATAGAATTCGGATCCCTCTGAAAAGCATAAAATTTTAATCCAATAATAGAAAAAAATCTTTTATTTCTTATTACTTGAAAACCATCTACCCCTTTCGTCTTTATCAAAGGCCGCTGACTATCACCACTAGAATAAGCAGTCAATACCATCGGCTCACTTGCTGAACGACCACTATGGGTTTTTAGACTTTTATCAATAACCCATTCATCTCCTTTTTTTAATAAAATCCAGTCTGGATAACCATCACGCGTTAATTTACTTGCCGCGGCAATGGTTTTAAACGCTGAAATATAACTTGGATCAAATACATCACTCACCTCTGAAATATTATAGGCTTTCGCAGTCGCATCATCACCCTCAGAATTACTTACATACATTAACCTTGAGTCTTCTGATGGCGTTAAAATAGTCCAACCATTTTGATCACGCAGCTGGTATTTTAACTGCATACTACTTAGCTCGTTTACCGGCATAATTTCTAATTTTTCATCCCCTACACCACCAAGTGCTGTTGGCAATGAACTCATTTCTTTGTTTATTTTACTTATAAGCGCGTCTTTTTTTTCTGGTACAGACGTGCAGCCATAAACTAGCAAGAAAGTGGAAAAAATTAATACTAACCTGTTCATAGGATCACCTTTATAAAAATTCTAATATTCACTTAACTTAAAAAATTTTTTAAGTAGCGCTAACAATTTAGTACTTCCTTTCAAAGTCCTAAATTTAGTAGAAGCTTATCACAAACCAGCAACTAAAAACATTGCTCGCAAGCACATGTTTCCCCCTAAACATATGAGGTAGAGGGCGATAGTAAGTTTAAGCACTCAACCTTACCATTATTTCTGTAACCCACTGAAAAATATATCCTATCTATCTATCTATCTATCTATCTATATTTTTTTCTATATTTTTTTAATGGTGATTCAATAAACTTAAAAACTAAAGCACTCATAAAAATAGAAACCATTAAAACTATTGGTAATAAACTATATTTTTGACTTACTTGGGGGTAATTAACTTGAACTATTTCAATCACAGTAAAGTGAAAAAGGTAAATGGAATAAGAATAAATGCCAATGATATTTAATATTCGGGAGTTAAGAAATGAAAATAATCTATGCTTATAGAATGCAATGGCATAATAAAACAAAACACTTAGTAGCAGGCCTTGAGCAGAGTAGCGCAAGGTCAACCTAAATACCTCATCCCTAACAAGAAAGGTGGCCACTATTCCCCCTAAAGTGAATACAATCAAAAATAAATCCTGTAAAGTAAACTCTCTTTTTCCTATCTCATCGATAGGGTTTTTTAACAGTGCCAATAAACAACCAAAAATAATTGAATCAATTCTAGTATCCGTTGCATACAAAATTCTACCATCATTAACTTCAAAAACCTGCTGTAGATAAATTCTCCAAAAAAATACAGCTAGAATTAAAGAAAATAAAAACACTAATAACTTCTTAGCATCCATTTTCATAAGACATAATGAAAATATTAGTGGATATATTAAGTAGAAGTGCTCCTCCACTGCTAATGACCAATAGACACTTGTTCCAGCCGGGGTATATTGAGCTCCATCAAAAAAAATATTGAAATAATTTGCAAAATAAAAAAATTGCGCAAAAGCTCCTACGAGCGTTGCTTTCCCTCCTATAATTTCAAAATAAGCAAGTGAGTACACAAGGCTAATTGCAACAAGAAAAGCGGGGTAGAGCCGAAGAATTCTCCGAATAAAGAAGTGCAAAATACTAATTTTTTGCGTTTCTCGGAATTCATTAAGCAATAGCGTAGTAATTAAGAATCCACTCAAGAAAAAAAATACTGTTACACCAAATCCACCTGGAATTATATGCCCAAAGCCTGAGTGAGATATAACAACAAGCAGCACAGCTATCGCTCTAATACCATTTAAGGCAGGGATTTTCTCAATTATCGCCATTATCAAAATTCCTTTATTATTTTACAAGCGACTCAAAATAGGAGCAAGTTTGTAGCTCACGTAGAATCAAACAATACTACCCTATACCTTAGATATATCAAGGGAAAACACTAGATACAGCCAAGAATGGAGCGCATAACTAAACCTCTATAAAATTAGAGTCATAAGATCAAGGGGGCAACCGACTTGATTTTAAACTTTTTCCAAGCTGTAATCGCTTGTATATAATCTGCGCAAAATATTCACTTCCCAATTTTGATAAATGTATTGAATCTTGATAGAGCAATAATGGGGATGAGTATTTTGCATACATGGTCATCGTACTGCAAAAGTTAATTTCTAATTCGTTTGCCAACTGTTGATAATAGATTAAAGACTGACTGTTACCTTTAATTAATTCATTTTTTGTAACATGGTGAACAAGAATCACATGGTCAAAATTATTTTTTGCAGATAAGATAATTTCCCTCAATGACTTATCGCTTCTCAATTCAGCTTGCTCTGATGTTAAATTACGAGCCTGGTTTCTAAATTTACGTTTTGTACGTTCAATAATGATCTGAAAAACATCATCAATTGCACTTCTGCTCTTTCGCACTCTATAAGGGATAATATCAGTACTAGAAAAAGGGATATCACGACGGTCATGGCTAGACTGAACAATAATTGCGCTTACCCCTCTAAATGGGCCAAATTCACTAATAAAAGACTTAATATTACCCGGCCCCCAGCTAGATGCCGCCACCGCTGAAACTTTAAAATTTGGTATATTTATACGTTTTTGAAGCTGAAAGGCAATTGTCTCTGTCTGATCAAGAAAGTGATTACCATATACAACACTATCGCCGAAAATAAAAACACTATCATAAAGCGGATTATTTAAATCGTAATCATCACTTCTCATTCCATATCGATTAATTGATATCTGATTTCCAAACCTTGAATATTCACCATTTGGTTTTAGATAGTATTCAATTTTTGGATGCAAATTTACGACCGGAGGACTCCCAAGACCAATAATACGTAAGCAGATCTCTATTATAACTATGCTGCTAATTACAATAATAAAAAGTACAATTTTATTTTTTTTAACGATATTTTGCACGTAACTTCCTAAAGAAACCACTAGAGACCAAAAGGGTCAGACCAAAAGGGTCAGACCAAAAGGGTCAGACTCGGTTGAAATTAGTCAAATACCTCCGGCAAAGCCGGAGGCTTGAAAACCGTGAACCGCTCAAAGCGGGTTAATTTATTTACCACCTGAAGGTGGTGTGCATTAAAAGAGCTCTAACTGCTCTATGCGTTTATCCTCAATTTCTTGGTGCTTAATATAATTTCGCACCGTTTCCTCATCTCTACCAACAGTTGACACATAATAACCTCTGGCCCAAAAACTTTGCCCTGTGAAATTTTTTCTTCGCCCTGCATAGGTGCGCGCAATAGATATTGCACTTTTACCTTTTATAAACCCAACAACCTGTGATACTGAGTACTTCGGCGGAATCGAGATTAAAATATGGACATGACCTGACATTAAATGCCCTTCTTCAATTTTACATGCTTTTTGATGCGCCAAATCTTTTAAAGTATCTCCAAGGTAAACCCTCAATTCTTTATAGATGCTTTTCTTTCTATATTTTGGTATCCAAACCATATGGTACTTACATTCCCACTTAGTATGATTTAAACTATTTCCTGTTTTCATCGTTTGTTTCCTTATCTTTTGAACTTTAGGCGGTTCACAGATAGGGATACTCACGATGATTGATGCGTCAACACTGAGCGGTTACTAATTACTAAATATATATGCCTTTACCAAATAAAATATGATGCTCATTTGGAGCTTTAGCGTCCATTAACATTTCCTCTAAAGAGTCTGGCAATTTAATATTTTCTTTTTCAGCAGGAGTTTCAGAAACTAATTCAGAAACTCCATTTAATCGGTGTTTTTTAAACCATTCATATCCTGATGATGTAACACCTAGCCAGTCAAAAAATGGTTTAATGTGTACTTTTGACTCAGTATAAATATTATTTATTTTAATGCCTTCCTCTATAGTTAAACGATTATGCCTTATCTCTCTCGCAACATGATCTGTTATTTTTCTATAGCCAATACGCTTATATTTTAAAAGATCATGTAACTGATAATAAACAGAACTCCCAGCACGCTCATAAATATCGAATGACGAACTATTTTTCTCAGGTTGAAATCCAAACTTAATAATACCTTTATGCTGCGCTAAAGGATCCCATCTAAAATAGTTACTTAAATACAGCCCTTTAACTCCTCGCTTATCCAAAGCTGAAATACCAGGGTAGCGGTAATAGTTTAAGTCTCTTAATTTTACTTGGGCACCATTACCTATTAATCCATCAATATCAACATCAAACAAATCATGTTCTTTACGATGCCATTTGCTCATCTGAGCGGCATCATGATGTGAAAACTTGCCGACTTGCTCTACAGATTGGTTTTGTCCCCAAATGACAAGAGGAATGTTTCTTTCATAAGCAACATGCACAGGGAAAGAAGTATGCAATTGTATAAAGGGCAGCATAATATGATCAAACTTTCTGAGCGATGTCCTCACTAAGTCTTTATATACCCTAATATCAGGATTAAAAGTAAAAGAATCTACATCAAAATGAGTAATAAGTTGATGAAAATTTTTCCAGCCAATATCATTTTTAAAATAATCATTGACACAAACAACAAGTGGTGAAAGCCCTAACTCTAAAACCTTTGATAAAGTAAAGTAGTCTTCAGCATCTCCAACAGCAGGAACTACACAGTCATATTTTTGCCCTTTCTTTTTAAATTTAAGTAACTCTTGCTCTAAAACTTCTCTTTTAAGCTGCCAATCTATAACGTTTTTTTCTTTGTGCGTAATGCACCCTGAGCATTCACCTCCTGAAATAATTAACCCAAATGGATGAGTTTTAGGGTAGTTACACTTAGGACAATTTTGTTGCATGTTTATAACCTAAAATTGAGTACTCTTGATGTAGTAATTTGTTATCAACTAATACTGAAGCTATTCCATTAACTTGTGCTTTTTGAATATCTCCTTTACCTATTCCGCCACTAACGACAATCTTTTTAGAATCAAAAGGCATGTTTTTCAATAATGTCCAATCAAAACTATTACTCATCCCTTCATGAGTAATATCAAATAATATAACTTCATTTGCTAGCTCATTGATAAATTCAGTGTCTACAGATGTAAGTGATATGTAATTATTTTTAGAGGAGTTATATACCCAAACCTCAGTACCTTTTCTAGTTATAGGTAACAAACATTGAATAGCTTGATGACCAAAAAGGCTCTTTGCACCCAAAATTAGCTTTTCGTTTTTTTCTATAAATGCTGACGAAAAAATCAAACGTTCAATGGGGAGGTATTGAAGCAATTTTAAATGCTCTAATGTTCTCACCCCACCACCAAAACTAATAGGCGTCATACTGGAAAGTTTTTTAATAACCTCTATATCTTTTTGAAAATTCGCAAAGCTATCGTTTTCTCTCACTGGTCGAATAATAGCTACTTCATCGCACTGGTACTCTTCAAGTGAATCAAGAACCCCTTGAATTCTGCCTAATGGGCGCTTTAATCTCCATTCATATGACTGAATACAATTTTGCTCACTCAATAGTACCGTTGAACCAATTCTCATTCCGTATTCCTATAAAATCATTGAAATTAAATCTAAACCTGTAATCTGACTTTTTTCAGGGTGAAATTGAATTCCAATTATTTTATTTTTTACAAATAATCCATCATATTGTGAAAAATCGCTTGAAACAGACGTAGAGAAAGAATCATGCTCATTATTAACAACGCCGTATTCATGATTATAAAAAACACGTCCATTTAACACACGTTTTTTTGTCAATTTATGTTGATTATGAAATGATTGTTCATTCATTTCATTTGATCTAAATTGTAATGACTCCCAGCCATTATGAGATATATCAGCACCTATGCGCTCAACATACCCATCTATTAAACCTAAGCAATTGACACCACCATCCTCTTCAGAATGCTGAGTCATAATTTGAAATCCAAGACATATTCCAAGAAGTCGTCCACCATTAGCTAAATGCTCTCTAATAGCGACATCATAATTACCCTCTTTAAGGCGATTCATATATGAACCTGCTGAACCAACACCGGGTAAAATAAGCAAATCTGACTCTATATGCTGGGCGTTTTTGATAATTTTTGTGGGTACGTTAGCCTTTTCAACCCAGTTTTTTATCGAAGAAATATTCCCACTACCAATATCCAATATATTAACTTTCATAGTCGACTCCGACAGTAAACTTTTTAAGGGGACGAACGCCACGTTGAACTTGAAAAATATCCTTGTTAACCCAGTTATTAGCTATATCCCAAAATGTTGGGACAGAAATACCAACATACTTTGCATAACTATTTATAATATTATCAGAACAAAGTCCATCATATTTTTCGGCGATAATTATCGCACTGTCTCTTGATAATACGCCCAAACGAATGCGTTCATTAACACTATCTGTTGCCCGACCAAACCCGAATTTAAAGTATCTTAGCATCATGTTTATACTATTAAACTCCTCATCTAACATCGAAGCATTCGATAAATCACCCGTCTCTAATTCTTCGCTTGGTCGGAGCGTTAGCCCTTGTAAAGAAGCATAAGTGGAGTTATCTTCAGTACTCCAGTCGTCCCAAGCCGCACCTAGATAAAAAATATTAATTTTTTTCTTTTCAAATTCAATTTCACTTGGGTATAAATAATGCTCAGATAAATATGGGGTTCGAATAGCCTGCTTTAGCCAATCAACACCCCCTTCTGTTAATGTATTCGAGCGACGCAAGTTATTACCATCGAATTCATCAAAACCTTCAACTGCTGCATCACCTACCTGTAATGCAGGATTTTCACCCCAGAAAATAGTATTCACACCTAGCTCTATAGCTAATCTAGGTACTGTTGAAAATAAAGACATTTCTGTTGATTTACAAACATTACCGAATTTTTTATATGATTCTAATGCAAGTTCAGCTGCAGTTTTGGGGGCTGGTGTTGCAGTAATAATATCAAATCCCATTTCAATCAAATTTGAAATATTTTTAGCTCCAATTTCAGACATTTGTTTCGGAGGATAGGCACAGCAAACCAATAAGGGTCTTAATCCTAAGCGATCACGAACCCAGTGAGCTTGTCGGGTGCTGTCTTTTCCACCACTAACACCAACGATACAATCATAAGCTCCCTTATTTTTCTGTTTTTTTCTACTTTTTTGGATTTTATCTTGTAAGATTTTTAACTTTAAGCTTGGATCCCTTTCCGAATCATATTTTGAATAATCGCAAGCAATACATACTCCATCATTAAAAGATGCGTTAGGTCTTAAATTTGTAGTTAAACACTTTGTACAATATTTCAAATTTCTAATCCTCAAGCAACTGAAACTGTAAAGCGGTGCCTTTAGCTATATTTTGTTTAGCCACCCTTCCCACAACATCGAAATAATACTTTGGTCCAACTCCAAACCCTGGCCCTATACTTTTGATATGTTCTTCTGTAAGAATTTCACCCATTTTAATGTCTTTTACAAAATATACTGACCGCCGAAATTTAACACTCCCTTGTTCACTTGATTTACATCCATCATCAACTTTCCCTAAACATTACCATGCTGTTTTTGCATCTTCACCGTTATCCGCCCCACAAATAGTGGCACAAAGGGTGATGAAAAAAATATCTGAGAGCTGATGTCTTTTTCTCCTATCTATTCTAGGGCATCTCCTTACACACAAGTCCTAAAATACGCCTTTTAGCTTTCTGGCCATTTGAATACCATATACGCAGTCCTGAATCCGCTGAAAACCGATCCAA
>ENA-OSET01002116-OSET01002116.1-sediment-metagenome-genome-assembly--contig:-NODE-2116-length-19564-cov-84.941294_pt1 | contig 19564 bp, 15 predicted proteins | sample MGYA00237882_ERZ534229 | MGnify/ENA primary metagenome ERZ534229 (study PRJEB26408, sample SAMN06266212) | sediment metagenome | isolation source: Hudson Canyon methane seep mesocosm | place... | reverse complement strand
TACCAAGCGGTAACAAAGGTACGAAAGGTTTCCACACCTACTTGCAAAGGCTCTACAAAATCTTTTTGCCAATCAACTGGCTGTTGGTTTAACTGTTTATCTAATACTTCGGCTGCTAAAACCGCTGACTTCATCGCTATAGTGACACCAGAAGAAAAAACAGGATCTAAAAATTCACCTGCATTACCCAGTAAGGCATAGCCATTACCAAACAATGAGCTGACATTAGCACTGTAACCCTTGATCGAACTTATAGGAGTATCAAAAACAGCATTTTCTAACAAGTTAGCTAAAGAAGGTTCTTGTGCGATTAATTGCTGAAAAATGGCTTCATTATCATTAGCTATAGACTGAAAAAAATCTGGCTCAGCGACAACACCAACACTGCATCGACCATTACTAAAAGGAATTAACCAATACCAAACATCTTTATACTGAGGGTGAACAATGATACGAATTTTATTACGATCATAACTTTTACAATCAATACCATCTTCAATATGGGTAAAAAATGATTGTCTACAAGGTAAATCAGAAGGTTTTTCTAAATTTAATAAACGCGGTAACACACGGCCAAAACCACTGGCATCTAAAACAAATTCAGCTTCAACTTCATAACAATCCTCATTAGCTTGCTTTATAGTTAATAAAGGTTTGTTGGTTGAAAAATCAGCGGCAATAACCTGTTGTTGCCAACGTATTTCCACCCCCATTCTTTGCGCTTCATTAGCCAATAACAGATCAAATTTATCCCGTTGCACTTGAAAAGTTGAATCAAAACCTGAACTGAATTTATCAGAAAAACAGAATGCTGAATAAACATCTTTTTCAATAAATGCTGCACCCGTTTTTAATTGAAAGCCTGCTGATTTAACAGCTTCTAACATTCCTGCTTGCTCAATAAATTCCATACATTGAGGCAACAAACTTTCACCAATACTAAAACGAGGAAAGGTTTCTCGTTCTATAATAGTTACTTGATGTCCTTTGTTTTGTAGCATTGCTCCTGCAATACAGCCTGCAGGCCCTGCTCCAATAATAATGACGTTTTTATTTTCTGCCATTAATCTAGTCTCATATCTAGCAATCCATTTCTCATTGAGTTGATTTAATGCGCTATAATTTTATCGCATAACTGTAAATTATAACTGATAACACACTATGAAAAAAAAACTACGAGAGTTTATCTTCGAAGAACTTGTTTTTATCGCAGAACCTAAAAAATTTAGTGATGATGATGACTTATTAGAGGCGGGACTTGATAGCATGGGAATTATGCGTCTGATTATGTTTATTGAAGATAATTATAATATCACTTTACCTGACACCGAAATTGAACCCGATAATGTACAAAGTTTTAACGCCTTAGAACAATGGATTTTAAAACATAAATAAGTATGACAAATTCTACGACAGATATTCTGCAAGCTCTTAATATTGCCGATAGCTTTACTCTGGCTATGGATGAAGAAATCCGTCAAGACGGTTTATCAGGAAGTCTTTGTGGTTGTGTATCAGAACTCAATCAACTGCCAGACATTGAAACTCTAAAGCAAAGGATTGATCAATTCAGTCAGTATTTTCCCACCGCAACAGCTAGCTTACAACAACGAGGCAAACGTTTTTACTGGTGTAAGCGCGAGACTTCTCCTCCATTATTTTTCCAGCATCGTTGCCCCGAAAATTCTTCGGCTGATAAATTTCAACAACAAACCATAAATGAACTAATCAATCAGCAACAAAACCGTGAATTAACAACAGCCATTGAATTTCACTTGATTAGCAGCCCTACTAAAGTTACATTTTTTATCCGCTGGATTCACCCTTTTTGTGATGCCAGAGGTATCGATTTAATTTTAAAGTTTTTGTGTACCGAAACAGAAGAAGAGCGAAAGCTTTTTGCTCAAGCTATTGATAAACCCTTGGTTGATATCCAACTTGATAAATATCCTTGGTGGCAAAAAGTTGTGTTGTTGTTAAAAGGCAAACGCTATATTGCCGATATAGATAAGCTGCATAGCATTCAGTCATTTAATACCGACCAGCCTCCTGAACAGTTAAACCATTCAATTCAAACACTATCTCAGCAACAAACAGAGATAGTTAATAAACAGGCCAGAAAATATTGTGGCCTGACAGGAACCAGTCTTTATTATATTGCTTGCTTAATGCGAGCCTTAGAAAAGATGAACCCGACTTCTGACGGGGAAGCTTATTGTGCGCCGTATGCTTTCAACTTACGCAGACAAAGAGTACTAACACCTGTAACAGCCAATCATGTCTGTGCATTATTTGCTCAAGCACCTCGCGATATAGTCAAAGACCGTAAAAAATTATTTGCTCATTTAAAACAGCAAAATATGGATGTTATCCGTCAAAAACTAGATTATGCTTTTCTACCCTTAATGTGGGCGGGTAGTTGGTTATCTTTGGATAAATATGGAAAAATCCTACGTCTTTCCAGTAAAGGTAAGGAACGAAGCTCTTTCTGGTTTTCTGATGTTGGTAAAGTAGATCTAACTAATGTACAGTTTCCAGGTGCTGAAATAAAGCGGATGTTTCATCTTTGTCAGGTAACCACACCGCCTGGGCTTGCTTTACTATGCTGTAATTATCAAGGCCAACTAAGCTTAAGTTATAGCTTTGTTGAACCCATAATTAGCCAACAACAAATTGAAACCTTACAGCAATTGGTTTTAGCTGAATTATTAGAAGAAACTGAATAAATTCACCTACTTCTATATAAACTACAGCCCAAACACTCAATCTATTAGCATTTTGGGGCGCTGGCTTTAGCCTGCACAAGTACAAAAAATGCAGGTTAAAACAATTAAGCAATCCATTATTTTGTCTGTAGGAGGGGCCTATTGGCCGCGACCAGAACAAGATCAAGAACAATCGCGGCCAATAGGCCCCTCCTACTTTTAACCCTGTAATTTTTAGCTTAAATGACCTTATTTTCAATGTTCAATCACCAAGTTATAAATCACCCAGATAAAGTTGCTTTTATTGAGGGCGACAGATCAATTACTTATCTGCAATTACAGCAACAGGTTACTCAGCTTAGTTGGCAATTAAGCACTAATAATAAAAAGAACCAACGTATAGTGATAGCTTTAGATCGAGGTATTGATGCTGCTATCGCAATTTTAGCCTGCTTAAATATTGGCTGCTGCTATATTCCTTTAGATATTAAAAACCCTGAAAACCGCTTACGTTTTATTGTTAATGATGCAGATGTTCAATGTGTTATCGGTAAAGGTTCTTGTCCAGCGTGGTTAGACAAGCCTGAGTTATGGTTCGATTTTAATCAACCCAAAACGACAACTACGTCTTCTCTGTCCACTAATATAATTAAAGCTGAAACCTTAGCTGCAATCCTTTATACCTCAGGTTCTACAGGAAACCCAAAAGGTGTCGCCCTTAGTCATGAGGCTATTGCAAATTTTTATAACTGGGCTGCCAGTACTTTTAAAATCACTGAAACTGATAATATTGCTTCCTTAACCCCTTTTCACTTTGATCTTAGTATTTTTGATTTATTTACCAGCCTAACTCAAGGTGCCACAGTACACTTTGTCCCAGCAAACTTAACTTTTTCACCCAGCCGTCTGACAGGCTGGTTAAGTGAGAATCACATTTCTGTTTGGTATACCGTACCGTCTTTATTAAGCTTTATTGCCTTAAAAGGAGCCTTAACAAGCACTCCCCTACCCCAATTAAGAAGCATTTTATTTGCTGGAGAAGTTTTTCCTACGCAACAATTGATCAAGCTGTGTCAATTATTACCAGAAACAGAGTTTTATAATTTATATGGCCCCACTGAAACTAACGTTTGCTGCTATTGGCCTGTTAACCGAAATCAATTAGACAGCAACCAAGCAATCCCCATTGGTCTATCAGCGGGTAATGCTGAGTTAAAAATTAGTGCAGATGATGATCAGTTACTGGTAAAAAGTCGCAATAACCTTTCTGGTTACTGGCAACAAGGAAAGCTACACCCGGTTAAATTAATAGATGGCTATTATCCTACAGGCGATAAAGTCTCTCTTAATTCAAAAGGCGAATATTGTTACCATGGTCGTTTGGATAGAATGCTGAAATGTTCTGGTTATCGAGTTGAACCCGCAGAAATTGAGCTACTTATTCAACACTGCGATGAAGTCATCAATTGCGTTATTATTGGTATTAAAGATAGCACCAGTGGTCAACGCCCTGCCGCTGCACTGGTATTAAAAAAGAATGAAAACCTTGCCGGTTTGGTAAAAAAAATCAGACAAAAGCTACCTACTTATATGCAACCTTGTAAATATATCGTACTCGATTCCATACCCTATCTAAGCAATGGAAAAACGGATTATCAACTATTACACAAGCAATTGGAACAAGCATGAACGCACTCCCCCCTATCGGTGATATTCAAGCATCAAAACAACGATTTATTTATTGCGCCCAACAAGGCTTGCTTAAACATGCTATTTCCCAGGACATGGGTGGGCATGGTGATTCATTTACTGATTTAGTCAATACACATAAATCCTTGGGTCTATCCTGCTTAGATAATGGCTTAATACTGTCGATTAACGCCCACCTATGGGGTGCTGTTTTTCCATTAATCAATTATGGTAATAAAGTCCAACAACAAAGCTATCTACCAAAACTACTCTCTGGCGAATATATCGCAGGACATGCCATTACAGAACCGCAAGCTGGGTCAGATATTAATGCATTAGAAATGGCGGCTCAGTCTACCGATAAAGGTTTATTACTTAACGGTCATAAACGATTTATCACTAATACGCCTATTGCTAATTTGTTAATTGTTTATGCTCGATTAGAAGGTAAACTTTCTGCCTTTATTGTTCACGAAGAAGATATAGGTGCTAAATTTCTGAATGGCCCTGAAGTTTCAGGCTGTGTAACGGCTACGATGGGTGATGTAGTGTTAGAAAACTGTCTAATTCCATTAGATAGACAAGTTGGCAAAACAGGTGCTGGCAATATGATGCTTCAACAAGCACTGGAACTCGAACGTGCATTTATTTTTGCTGGTATTTATGGTGTTATGAGCTGGCAATTAACTAGCGTTATCAAACATAGCCGCCAGCGTCGAGTTAATGGCAGTCATTTAGGAAAAAACCAGGCTATTTCACATAAAATAGCAGAAATGAAACTGCGCTTAGATACTATTAACTTATGGCTAAATGAGTGTGCTCGCTTAAAAGATAATAACAAACGAATCACCCTTGCTAGCGCCCAAACTAAATTATTTGCAGCAGAAGCTTTCTTACAATCCAGCCTAGATGCTGTGCAAATTCTTGGTAGTAGTGGCTTATTAGCAGAATCGTCAATGACCACAATTGTTAATGATGCTTTAGCCAGTCGTTTATTTTCTGGCTCATCTGAAATACAAAAAAATATTATTTCTGCTTTATTAGGGACTGGTGAAGGATATATCTAAACACCTATAAACCCAAATTTCCGCCCCCCCAATATTCTTTAATACCAGTAACAGCCTGATATCCCCAGCTAGATAAATAATAGTATTTTAACTTAATAGTCATGGGGAGCATCAGCAAAAGATGACTACCGTAGTCCCACTATTACATACAATTTTTATAAGGTTATGTAGAATAAAACCGCTAATTGCTTGAAATAATTCGCCGTAATAGATTTTTCATGATTTTACCCATAGAAAAATAGAAATAATCACGAAGACTTTTTATCTTGCAATTAACATCGGTTATACAAGATGTATAGCAATAATAAATCAAGAATCATGGCTATTACCCCCGTTAGTTTCCATACAGACTGCTAATATAAATTTTTTATTGAATTACCTATATTTTAATAAACTTAAAAAATTCAACAGCAACAGTCCAAATTCAGATTAACTAGTGGAGAGTGTGTAGCCATAAAGTAAACTGAGGGCAAGAGTATGATTATAAAATTTAAGTTTATACCGATAGTAAGCACCTTAACTGTTGCTGTTAGTATGTTATCAGGTTTCAATTCAAGCAATGTTCAAGCCGCTGCCGCACCATTGTCTTGTAGTATTTCACCAGATTCCGGAACAACACCGGCTAATATAGCAATTGAATTTTCTGCTAATACTGCAGGTGGAAAAGGTCAAAAAAGTTATAGCTGGAATTTTTCTGATGGTACGGGAATCCCAAATTCAGCCTCAAGCAATACTGCCAGTATAAGCTACAGTACAGCTGGAGGCCCTTATAATGTAACTCTTGATGTTGCAGATAGTAAAGGTAACACCACTACTTGCAATACAACTATTACCGTTACCAACACTACGACCAATACACCACCAATTGCTTCTGATGATAGTTATTCAGCAGTGCTGAATACAACGTTAAATATTTCAGCAGCTGGCGTACTAAGCAATGATTCTGATAATGAAGGCAACTCACTTACGGCTTCTCTTAATTTAGGTGTTTCTTATGGTGCTCTAACTTTAATACCTGACGGCTCGTTTACTTATACACCAAATACTGATTTTGTTGGTGAGGATTCATTTAGCTATTACGCTCATGATGGGAGCACTGGGTCTATCTCTCCAGCTACTGTAACCATTACAGTAGCTGGCAATACAGTACCAGACGGACAATCACTATTTGAAGCAAAATGTATTATGTGTCACGGTGAATTTGGTGCGGGCGGTTATGCACATAGAAGCATTCGTGGAGCTCAAGCTGGGCGTATTCGCAATGCCATGAACAAATGGCCTGAGATGTCATTTTTAACTTATTTAACTGATGGTGAGCTGGCTGATATTGAAACCTATTTATCCACTGTTCCTAGAGGGGAAACGCTACCTCGCAATGCAAATATTGCAAATGGTGAAGTACAGTTTAGACAATCATGTTCATACTGCCATAGCTTTGGTGGCACGCCAATCGAACCACCCAGACCAGGACCCGATTTAATGGGCATCAGTACAATTCAATCTGACACTTGGTTAAGTGCCTGGATTGACTTCCCACAAAAAATGGTTGATGCCGGAGCTTATGATGCAGTACAGCTTGCTAACTTTCCTTATGTTATGCCGGACCTTAATCACCCTGCACTTGAAGTTTGGGATGTAGCAAATTTTCTAGTCGAACAAGACAGTATTGGTCCTATTATCAATAGTGATCCAGTTTTTACTGATCCTCAAGATCCTCGATTTGAAGCTAGCAAACAAGTTTACTTTAACCATTGCGCTGGGTGTCATGGTCTATACAGAACTGGAGCGACTGGCCCAGATATTGGATCTGCACGCGCTCAGGCTATTGGTACTGATGGAATAATATCCATTTTAAATTATGGCACCCCAGCTGGAATGGGAAATTTTGGACAATCAGGTGTACTGACCACCGAAGAAATTGTCAATCTAGCAGCCTATCTACAATTACCACCGCCAGAAGCTCCACCATTACCTATGGTAGATATCCAAGCAAGTTGGGAGCTTGTTGTACCTGTTGCCGATCGTCCAGTTGCACCAGAACACGCACGTAACTGGGAAAATTATACCGGGGTAATTCTACGTGATGCAGGCCAGGTTGCAATATTTGATGGTGATTCCAATGAAGAAGTTGTACGACTTACAACGGGATTTGCGGTTCATATTCTGCGCTCTTCATCCACTGGCAGGTACTTCTATGCAATCGGGCGTGATGGTTTAGTTACCCTGATTGACTTATGGACAACAGTTCCCACTATTGTTGCCAATGTCAAAGGTTGTCATGATGCTAGGAGTGTGGAAGGAAGTAAAGCACCTGGTTATGAAGAGGCCTATCTTATTGAAGGCTGTTACTGGCCACCACAGTATGTTGTTTATAATGGATTGACTCTTGAGCCTAAGCAGAGAGTTGATGTATCGATGGTAGATGTTAATGGTGAAACTCTAGTAGAAAGCCGTGTTGCATCAATAGCTGCCTCACATACCGAACCATTCTGGGTCACCTCACTTAAAGAGGCTGGTAAAGTTATTGTTGTGGATTACTCCGACCCAGCTGGCTTGGATTTTCCAGTCACGTCCACAATTAATGCAGCTAAATTTCTACATGATGGCGGCTTTGATCACACGGGTAAATACTTCATGGTCGTTGCCAATGCTAACAATAAAATGATAATAATCGATCTCGTTACTCGATCATTAGCAGCTGAATTTACAACAGGAATAGTTCCTCACCCTGGAAGAGGCGTAAATTGGGTAGATCCGGTTTATGGCTGGGTTAATGCCACACCACATATAGGTGAAGGTAAAATCACCGTTTATGGTGCTGACCCTGTTAACAAACCAGAATATGCATGGAAAGTTGTACGAGAAATCACCTTACCGTCATCAGGTTCCCTGTTTATAAAGTCGCACCCTGCTTCTCCATGGGTTTTAGCCGATATGACACTCAGTGCAACGGGGCATGATAAAGATATTTGTGCAATATCAAAAGCCACCGGAACCTTGGACAGGTGTTTTACTGTAGCCGAAAATGGTCGAGCAGTTCATTTGGAGTTTAATATGGATGGCTCTGAATTATGGGTATCAGATTGGGCTTCTGATGGACAAGTTATTGTATTGGACAGTACTACATTGTTGGAGGTTAGGCGTTTTATAAACCTCCAGACACCAACAGGAAAGTTTAATGTCTACAATACAGCACACGATATCTATTAAGTTATATTGACTGGGACTGGGGTTATATTTTATAACCCCAGTCTTTAATTCTTAAACAGTCGTATTTATCAATACCTACACAGACACATCAAGACTTTAAAATCCCAACATGGAGAAAATAATACAGTTGACCATAAGAGACTTAAAACAACATATCTACTCACTTCCCAACAATTAGCCTTTATTATTACTCAATTTCCCTAATGCTAATTATTACTAAACGTTACCCTTCGACCCCAAACCCAAAAAACCGACAACATTCCACCCAAAATAAACCCTATAACAACCTTTAGCTTAAGTTTAGGGTCATTCAGTGCATAAGACTCAACTGCGAGTATTTTTCCAGTTAGGGAATATAAAGAACCACGGTTATTAAAAGCATAACTATTATATTGCTTAACAATATTTTCAATTGAGCTAGACAGTGCATCAAGCTCCTTAGCTGCTTGAGCTATATATACCAAAATGTCATTTTTAGAAATAGATTTACTACTACTACTACTACTACTACTACTACCAAAAACTTCAATTTCCGTTTCAATTTTTTGCAAATCTAGTGCTAAAGCAATTTTTTTATTTAGTAATGTTTTTCGAAACTCAGGGTCTGCAATTTTAGACCCCAACTCTAAAAGGTTATTAACCAACGCATCACCATACTGCGGCGAATAATTTACCTTTTCATCCAAACTATCACTATCTTTTTCAATGCTTAACGAATTTCGTTTTGACGACATATGATCAAACTGTTCAGCAATTTCATCATAAACTTTAATCATTCGAATAAGCTCTTTTTTATCCCTATGTAATCTATCCAATTCCCCCATACGGAAACTTTCATGTAATCCCACATCATTTGAATATACATTATTACTGACAATTACGGACCGTAATATATTAACTTGATATTTATCAATTTGACTCAACTTATGGACTAAATCATTAATAGAATTTTTTGATACTTTTTCTATGATTGAGTGGGCTCTTGGTAAACTCTCTAATTGTGTTAACGATCTTTTCAATAACCGAGAATAATCGGCTAATTTATTAATCATTACTAAAGGTTCTTTCCCTAGGTTGCTAGAAATATTAAGGGTAATCAACTCATTAAAGACATTCATTACACCAAGTTCTTGAATAGAATACTCTGCCCAGACTTCGGGGATCTTTAATAACACCGTTTCCGCTTGCTGGTAGCTAAAATGTAATTTACTATTATTGATGGTTATTACTGCACTTTGTCGTGAATAAATATTTATAGCATCAATATAATCAACTACTAACTTATTAAAGTCTTCAACAGATATTTTTTTGTCTTTACTAGCTATATCAGCAGCAGTTGATTTCAACAACTCGTCACCATAAAAACCTGATTTAATGGTAATTGCTGTTGCAAAATCAGTAAATTCAACTTCACTATCTAATAGTTTGAGCTCATCATACACACGTCTCAAAACATTATTAGATATCAAATCATTTGGTGAAAATTGAACACCATTAGGATAAGTAGCTTTTTCAACGCCTTCAAAATTAAAATTTATTGTTGATGAATATTGACTGGGAGTGCTAAATGAATATCTGAATAAATGATATCCAAATACCAATCCAGCCATTAAAAAGCAAATTATGAGTATTCGATACCTTGCCTGCCAAATAGGAAAAATAACATCACGCAGATCAATCTCATCATCTGCTCTATATTCACCTGCATCTGCTCTATCTTCTTCTTTCATATAATCTATTTAAAATAACTTATAAAAATGTTTACGTTATGCAAATTATATCACTTACTTTAGAAAGTATTTCATAATCAATATTCACTGCATATATTGGTTTAGGTCTCAGAAAATTTAATATGACTTTAGTTCACTACCCCATTAACAATATAACTCAGTATTTCACTCACCAGACTAAATAAAATTTTATAGCTTAATTTGAAGTATTGTTTTTTGAATTTTATCGATATGATATTGATCCTTTAACCAGGCTCTAACGGCTAACGCTCTATTAAAATATTCCAATGCTTGCACTTGCTTATTTTGTTTTAAGCTAATTTCTGCAATTTCTTCCAAACATGCTGCTATTGCCCTACGATTAGCTTGTTTTTTATAGAAAACCAATGATTCATGTAATAGCTCAAGCGCTTGCTGAAACTGTTTATTTTGAGTTGCAATAACGGCATCAATACGCTTTAGGTTTATGTGAAATTTACTTTGCCCCATTCCTTCTTGTAACAAAGCTGCTCTAAATTGATTTAACCATTGTTGCTCCGTTTCCACGGATATTAATACCTCTAACTTTGCTGCTATAGCAAGCAGATCAATTCTCTTATTATTTTCTGGTATTAACAATGATTCAACAATATCCAATGCTTCATGATAATGCTGTTTCTGATATAGCACCTTAACTTCTAACAAATTAACCTTAAACTTAAGTGATTTTTTTATCTCTCTTTTTAAAATCAGTTGCTTTACAATTATTAACTGCTGTTCTGCAAATTCAAATTTGTGGGTTGCTAATAAAGCTTCAACTAAATTTATTCTCGCTAGTAAAGTTCCTTCTGAGTCATCAACACTTTGATAGAGTAGTAATGCACGATAAAATTTTTGTTGTGCGTTGAGGTAATTTTGTTTTTCATAGTCGATCACACCATTTAACATGATACGTTCGCCTTTAGAATAGACACCCGCTTGAAAGTCAGGACTATTAGTGCAAGCAGATAGAGCTAGAGATATTACAATTATTGAAAATTTATTCATCTAATCCAACATTATCAATTAAAAGCCTGTTTTTCTCAGGCTGATGACCTGAAGATATTGGCCAAATTTTATTATCAATAAGGATATGAATTGGCTGTAAGCCATTTAGAGTATGATCTGCAGATTCCACTAACGATCCAGTGCTATTCACTAAGGACGGCAATTGAGTTAATAACTGGTCTACTTTACTGACAGAGCGACGTACATCAATCATTAACTTCTGAGATTCCATACTTACCTTAACAGCACCCTCAACAATTTTTTTTGTTTCTATAGCCAGTTCATTTGCATTAGCTATAATAGGCTGTGTTTCATCAAGCCGCTGAGACAGTCCTGTCAATGTTTTCTCTATCAATGCCAGAGAATTAACAACTTGTTTCTCTTCATTTTTACCATAAATAACTCGTCCTACTGATCCTTTTCCATCATTTATCTGACCACTTATTTGACGAATATCAGCCAATATTTTGTGTAAGTCTTGGCTGCCAGTCCTAATAACTTGTGGATCAATAGCATCAAGAATTTGCGATAAATTAGTAATCAGTACTGTCACCTTTTTAAACATAGGTGTAATGTTAGTTAAATCAATATAATCAGGCTCTTTCATCTGAAGAGTAGCATTCTCAACCAACATAGGTTCATTGAGTGAACCCTCTTTTATGATAATAATATTATCACCAACAACTGATAATTTACTTATCTCTCCAATAGAATCAGCACGAACTAAAGGCTGAAACCTTTCATAGACAAAAAAATTAATTCTTACATTCTTGTTCTCATCCAAGTATATATCACTCACTCTGCCTGCATCTATACCTGAAATATTAATAACAGTTTCCTTAGTGATACCCTGAGCATTTTTCATAACAGCTTGGTAAGTAACAACAGGATCGAACAGTTTTGAAAAGTTAATTTTACTGACAAATAAAGCCAATACCATAAGCAATGCAACTAAGACAAAAGTACCCGCAAGTCTATCTCTGGCACTAAGGCTTAAACTATGAATGTAGTGTACCTTTGCTGGTTTCATAATATTTTAGTCTATAGTCTTTTGGATATGATTAAAAAAATCATCTCTTTGTTTAAAAAATTGAATAGCAGCAGAGCTTGAGTAAATGACCTGATCAGCATAATTTTGCACAAAGTCCAGATTAACATTACTGGTAATCACCGTAATATTTTTATCTTTAACTAATCTGGCTAAATATTTGCCAAAAATTCGTACTTGTTCTCTATCAAGCCCCATAAAAGGGTTTTGTATAAATAAAACTCTAGGCTTAAGCATTATTGCCCTGACAACAAGTAAATGCCTTTTCTGTAAGGTATGCATAAAAGCAGGTAATAATGTGTGGTCAGCTTCATATTCAAATTCAGCTAATAAAATATCAGCGTCTTCTTGTATTTCATTTTCTGCTGCAATCTGATGATATAAGGCGGGAGCTACAACATTATTAACCCCATTTAATACTGACAACAAAGTACTATCATGTGCTATAAAGCCAATAGCCGAATAATCAAGCTTACTATCTGATAAATTATCAGCATGATTAACCGAACCACTATACGGTTCTTTAATACCAGCCAGCATTTCCATGCAGGCATTCAGAGTATCAATCTGTTGACCTAAAATACAGACTAACTTTGCTGCACTTATTTCACAAGATAAAGGTTGTGGTAATTCAGCCCCCCCCTGCTCTGGAACAGCTGAAATCGCCTGAATAAGAATGTCTTTCTCGTTCATATTATAAATAAAGCACTTATAGCAAAAATAGAAAAAATACTATGCATAATTGCTTTTTGAGTTCTTTGTGGAACTTCTGTTATTGAAAGCTTAGCATGTAGACCATGGAAAGATGCATTAGCACTTATCATCAGGCCAAATAACATATTTTTAATTAAAAAACTAAGCAGCTCCATTGGCGCAATAGAATCGATAAAAATTGTAAAATATTTTAAGTCATCAGAGGAACCTAAAGCAGCCGAAAATAAAATACCCGAGGTAACCGACAATGCTGAAAAATAGCAGGAAAGAGAAACTTGAGAAATGGCTTGCCCAATTAAACTTGGAAAAGCAAAAAGGACTAAAACATCAACGCCCAGCAGTTCCAGACTTTTTATTTCCTTATTAACAGTCATACACCCTGTCATTATTGCCGTTGCAGAGCCATTACGACATATTAAAATAATGGCCGTCATAAATGGGCTTAACTCAAAAGCAATATAATGAATAACTATATTTATTACTTCTGTTTCAGTACCAAAGCTTTGTAAAAGCATTATCAGTTGAGCTGTTATGCCGAAACCAATAAAAACACTTAATATTAAAACAATAGAGACCAATGAATCTACACCGTCAAAAATCACCTCTTTAACAATAGCTTGTTTTATTAAGGTACTATTTTCTTTCTTATGTATATATGAAAATCCACGACGCAACACCGTGACAATAAAAAACACTAACTCAAAAACATTTATAAAAAAATGTCGTGCTGTATACCCGAGTAGTTCTAATATTTTCAAATGAAACCCTTAATGTATATTCATTATTAGAATGGTCTATCAGATAGACTCAAATCAGCTTTAAATTCCAGTATAAGAGAAGCACTCCTACATTAAAGATGATCCTATTTATAAAATAGTTAAAGATACAAAAATCAGTATCCCTACTCCAATAAAATCAATAGCTATGGTTTGCTTTCTTACAGTACTTGCTAAATCATTCCAACCTACAACAACAGCCCCAGTAATTACAAAAATCAACCAAAAATTAAAACCAACCATAACGGAACTATAAAGAATGCCCCGACTCATCATACGCGACCACATTGTTTTATTTACCCACTGATTGTAATCAGCATTTTTATAGTTAAGTACACGCTCTGTAATAAACCAAAAATGAGTAGCTAAAATAAATCCCGTTATATAAATAATCATCGGATTAGTTACTTCCAAAAAAGCAGATCCTGTAAATTCTTGCCATAGAAAAGCGACTAAAAAAATAGATGAGTAATGAAGAACCTGATCCTGAAAATAAGCAAATATAACCCATTCAGGTTTCAGTTTTGATAACACATTCTTCCAATAATCAATCGCAAAATGGAATCCACTAATTACTAATGCTAGACTTATCCCGACATTTATATCCACAGACAAAATAGCGCACAACATTAGTAGCAATGTCAGAAAATGCATAGCAATATGCATGATCAAGCCTTGTAAACTGGTTTTTTTTGCACATACCATTGCATCTGTTTGCAAGGGGTAGTCAGCAATAAAATGACAGAGAAGTATTATCCAGAACATATTATTTATTAGTCATAACAGTTATTCCTGTCCAATTTTAATCAATTTCATTTTTATAACACAAAGGGCTCAATGGTGATATCAATATCAACTCACTCATACCCCAGTTGTTTTTCAAGGTTTGATATTGATACTTTAACTTCGTCCAAATAAACTTTCCAGTTCTCTAATTCTTCAATATCCACCATCGTTGTATCAAGCTCATTTAATGCTTCGCTTAATTTACTCACTTTACCCATCGCTGATTTATGTTGCTTTTTTATGGCCACTGCTTGTTCTTGCTCTGATAGTTCAAGCTCATCAACTGGTTCAGCTGACGCTTTGACTGCCTCTTTTATTGTAATGGTAGTAATTGGCTTTTCTTCTAATTTCGATTCAACAACGACTTTATCTAAGATTGCTAATCGCTCCCCTTTGGGTGCTTTTGCTAAAGCAAGCAGTTGAGGAGTTCCCATTTCTGACAAATCAGATACTGATGTTATTGGTTTTTCTGCAGTAACTAAAACCTCTGCAAGCTCTTTTGTTTTAACTGTTTCTTCAACCAATTCAGAATCTACTGAATCATTTAAGGTAACCTCAGTCGCCGTTTCAGTAACTTCATTCCTTTCATTCTTATCAGTAGTAATAGACTGTTTTATATTGCTTTCTACGCCAGTTAATAGTTCTTGCTGAACTTCACCTGCTAAAGCCAGTTCATTAAGTCTGGATTTTTTTAGATTTAAAGCACTTTCTCCCCAAGCATAATAAGAGTCAAAACCAAGTATCTTATAGGATTTAGTATCCCTCATTGTATGACAAGCAATAATTGTCTTTTCTTGTCCTAGCTGCATCTCATTAAGGCCGTCTTTAGCTTGTTGCTCTAACTCTTTCGCTCTTTCTATTGAAGGGTTCTGGTTTATGACTTCATTACTCATTTAGTTTTGTTGAGGTTGTTGGTTATAGTTGATAGGAATTAGGTGTCTGATCAGGATATCTTACATAGGAGAACTTTGACACAGAGGGCAAGGAGACTTAAGACTAGCTGCATTTATCACCCTGGTAAAACGGCATTCAAAAAGAAGAACCAGTTCTTAAAGCCCTCTCCTGATGGAGAGGGAGGGGTGAGGAGAAATCAAACAATTCTCTTCTGCAAAACTCTCTTGCTAATCAATATAATGAATTGCATACCCTTTAATTTTCTCCTCTCCCAAACCCTCTCCATCAAGGGAGGACTTAAGAGCATTATTTATTTTGCTTCATCTGATTTTCGAGTTCTTTTTTGGTAATTTCAACCCAGAGATTTAATATTTTAGCTGCTAAATCTTGATATTCAGGATTCCTTTCAAGCAGTGCTCTCACTTTATTTAGCTCTTCCTCAACCTGATATAATTGCTGATGCTCACTTTCATCAAGTAATTGACCAGAATCCACTTTTTTCTTAAGTGCTTGAGCAGCAGGTAAGCGTTGTGTATTAAACCTTTCTATCAACGCTACAATTGTTCCTCTGTCTTTTTCAGCTTTGTCCATTTATCAGAACCTTCTTTAATATAATTTAAAAACAACACGTCGATAATTAACTTAATTTAAGGGTATTATAGTCTTAAGAGCAATAACAATAGATATTTTCTTTGGTGCCTCTTAATTTACTCAATAACGCTAAATGTCAACCAACCTGTCGCATTTTGTTAGGACGAGTTAGCATGACAGATACCGATGATATTTTTCAAAATATTTAGGTTTCATTCTGAACATTTATTCTTAATGTATTTAACCACCTCTTTATCACTACAGGCTGAGCAAGCATTGGAATATGTCTTAGATCTGTTGTCCAAATTAAAGCCACAAACTGGTTGATAATCCATGGTACAAATTTCAGGCCTAGGATCAAAACAATCCAGCTGATTTAGAGGCTGTGTTTGTGGTGGAAATTGCTGAAAAAGTTTTCCGACTGCTTCGTTAATCTTCTGTTTCTTCTGTTCTGGCGTGTGAGAAAAATTAACTTTGTCGGTTGCTGAACCTCTCCAAATGAGTTCTCTACCTACTGGCTCAACAATATCAATAATCAAAGAACCCTGATCGTAAGTGTAAACAAAAGTCTCAGTACCCATTGCGGGGTAATAGTTTCTGCCATACCCCCACCCCCATCCTGGTCCATAACGATTGTAAGTATTAATAGTCTGAATTTTAGTCTGTTTATCTAGAGTGACATGATATGTTACCAAGAAGTCGGCGGTTCCTGAGGTTACCTTCTGGTAGCCTTTAGAAGCCAAACTATTATTGACAGCACTCTTCACCCTATTTTGTAACAAGGTATTACCATCAATTCTCGGATCCCCTGTTTTTTTAGGTTCATCTAAAATCCATTCATAAGTTTGAAACTCAGAGAATGAAACAGCAGGGTTATAGTCCCTGTTCACTTTAATGGTAGAACAACCCGAAATAAAAAGTAAAATAACAAAATTAACTAAATTTATATTTTTCATGACTACAATCCTTATGTACGGAGAGGGAAAAAGATACTTATATGATCTTTGTTAAAACGGTGTTCCACTGATAATAGGTAAAGCTACAAAAAACTTAATGACTAAAGCATTGACCAAGTCAATAAAAAACGCCCCTACTAAGGGTATCACTAAAAATGCTTTTCGTGATGGACCATACTTGCTTGTTACAGCATTCATATTTGCTATACCAACAGGGGGTTGCCCCTATACCTAAACCAACAAAGCCTGCAGCAATCACACAGGCATCATAACTACGCCCCATAACTCTGTAAACAATATAACTGGCAAATATTGTCATCACGATAACTTGAAATGCCAAAACCAATAAAATCGGTCCCATTGCGTTAGTCAAAGTCCAAAAATGTATCTATCCTCTCCGGTAACTGCTCCATTCGTTGCTCTACTTACCTACATCCATGTAGGCATCCTTCAGGAGAGGACTTAAGAGAACAGGTTCTTGTTTTAGCCCTCCCTTGATAGGGAGGGTTGGGTGAGGAGAAAATTAGATAAACTGTCCAGTCTTAAATAGATAGCCTTTTCTAACCACTTATATTTCTAACTTGCCAGCTCTACATTCTGCCAATCTAGTTTTCAATTTTTCAGCCCAATAATCGTAAGAAGCTTCAACTTTTCCCCAACTATTGAATTTCTTGGTCCAGTTTTTTCCACCGGCGCGTTTATCAATACCCATCATTAATGGTTTACGTGTTACAGAATCTTCAATTGAAAATTCAACAGCTGTTTCAGCGACAAAAGTTCCGGCACCAAGTGCCATTTGTTTAATGCCAGACATTGCTACAGTACCTGGATGTATTGAGGTTAAAGTATCCAGCACAACCCATGACCCTTCAGCTTCTGTAATTGCACCCCTGACACGCATAACACCTGTACCAGGTTGGTTCACTAACTGATAATCACTACCCAGTGCTTTTTTTACCGATTGATAAAGGTAACTTTGTAAATACTGGCGATCTTCTGCCGACACATCAGCAACACTGGATTCTTCTTTTACCCAAGTAGTGATGGGTTCTAACAAAACTTTATTGTAATTTTTACATAATTGATTAACATCGGGGGCATGATAAACCAATAACGCCTGATCATCCCCGCCTTCTTTCAGCATGTGATATGCCCCCAAAAAACCCGTTGCTTCAACTTCATTTGCCTGATAAGTTGTTGCACAGCCCGTTGCTAATAAGCTAGCAGATAATAATGTTAATGTTTTTATATTCATTTATACATCCTTTCATTTAAGTTAGTTTTAAAATTTAACAGCTGTTTTATATAAGGTACTAGTTCCCACTATGAGCGAGAACAGTTTACATATCCATCAAAGCAAAGTTGCTAAACCACTAGTTTTTTAAAATAGGAATTTCAATCCTAAAGAACAAGGTATAAAGGATCGGGACTACGCCTAGTGTAAAAACGGTGCCGACTATCAAGCCAAATGCCATGACGCAAGCCATGCCATAGAACAACGGGTCTTGTGACAAAATCAGCGGAAACAATCCCAGCACTGTTGTTGTTACTGATAACAGAATCGGTCTAAACCTAGAAATGGCCGAACCAATGACAGAATCGTAAGGGCTATTGCCTTCTTCACGGAGCGTTTCAATACGGTCAATCATAACAATACCGTTATTGATTATCGTCCCAGCCAAACTGAGTAATCCTAATATCACCATAAAACCAAAATCAGCTTGCATTACCAGTAGACCAATAACTGCTCCAATAAAAATTAGTGGTATGGTAATCAATACTATCCCTGCCCGTCGGAACGAGTTAAATTGCCAGACTAATAGCACGATAATCATCAAGAAACAAAAAGGAAACCACTTGGTCAACTTCTTTTGCGCCTTAGCAGAATCATACAATTCACCTCCCAACCCCCAACTATGAAATTCAGGGTATTCAATACCATCCAGCATTGGAGTAACCTTTGCCAAAACTTCCTTAGAGGTCATCAAGGTACTTTTAGTGTTGACGCTTACGGTTCTGTCCTGGTTATGGCGCATAATTTTACTGTATTCGCCAACAGCATTAATATCAGCTACTTGAGATAATGGTACGCCTTTAGGATTTTGCTTAGAAAAAATATTAAGACTATACAATCCCGATAACCAGGTACGTTCCTCCTCGATTCCACGGATAACAACAGGTACTTCAGTGTCACCCGCCCAAAAATCGGTTAAGCTTTTACCATATAAAAATGTCTCTAAAATACTGGCAACTTCTTGTGAGGATACACCCGCACGTCGAGCACGTGCCTGGTCGACTTCAACATTCATTTTAATAACGGGATTATCCCAATCCTGCTTAATATCTAAAGTGCCAGGAAGCTGCCTTAAAGT
>ENA-OSET01002113-OSET01002113.1-sediment-metagenome-genome-assembly--contig:-NODE-2113-length-19578-cov-8.560484_pt1 | contig 19578 bp, 14 predicted proteins | sample MGYA00237882_ERZ534229 | MGnify/ENA primary metagenome ERZ534229 (study PRJEB26408, sample SAMN06266212) | sediment metagenome | isolation source: Hudson Canyon methane seep mesocosm | place... | reverse complement strand
TTAGCAGCTAATAATGTCTCAGCTAGAAGGCCGACTAAATAATAACCTTCAATGAAATCACCATTTTCATTAAACAAAAAACAACGATCAAAATCACCATCCCAAGCAATCCCAAAGTCAGCACCGTGTTCTATAACAGCATTTTGGGTAGATTGTCTATTTTCTGGCAATAGAGGGTTAGGAACACCATTCGGGAAATTACCATCAGGAGTTTCATTCACAAATACACAATCAAAGGGGAGCTTTTCAGCAAGCGCTCTTATCATCGCGCCAGCAGAACCATTACCTGCATTCATAACAATTTTTAATGGTTTCAGTTTAGTGCTATCAACATAGCCTAGCAAATGGTCAATATAAGCTGATTTATCAGTATTTAATGTAATTGAACCTATTTGTTGAGCATTGCTAAAAACACTATTGAGAACACGTTGCTCAATATTATTTAACCCGGAGTCTCCCGATATAGGTTTCGCATCACGCGATACCAACTTCATGCCGTTATAACCTTTCGGGTTATGACTCGCAGTCACCATGATGCCACCATCAGTTTTGTTATGAAATGTGGCAAAATAAACCTCTTCAGTGCCGCATAATCCGATATCTAACACATCAGCACCAGCATCTATGATTCCCCTTTTCAGAGAATCAGATATACCAACACTTTCCAAACGGATATCAAAACCTACAACAACTTGTTTTGCGTGAATTTCAGTCACATAAGCATGGCCAATTTTATACGCCAACTCTTCATTTAAATCTTCGGGCACTTTGCCTCGAATATCATAAGCCATAAAGCAATCTAATGTCATTTGATTATCTTCCATACATATCATCAATGCGAACTATATCGTCTTCACCAGTATATTCACCTACTTGAACCTCCATCATCACTAAATCAATCATTCCTTGATTCTCAAGACGATGGACTTGACCCATTTTAATATAGGTAGATTCATTTGCTCTAACAAGGTAAGTATTATCATCAACGGTTACAGTTGCAGTACCAGAAACAACCACCCAATGCTCATTTCGGTGAAAATGCTTTTGTAATGACAACTTAGATTTTTGATGAACCACTATCCGTTTAACTTTATACTTTTCACAAGAAACAAGCACTTCATAACTACCCCATGGCCTATAGACTAATCGATGAACTTCTGCTAATTCAGGTGCTTGTTTTTTGATTTCAGCAACCACTTGCTTCACTTTTTGTGAACTAGACTTTTTTGAAATTAACAATGCATCCGTAGTATCAACTATTAATAAATCATCAACATCAATCAGAGCTATTTGGCGCTCTCTGGTGACCAGTAAATTATTGTGTGAATCAACACAAATAGGTGTAGGTGAATTATCTAACCGAGGTAATACTGCATTGTCAGAAGAGGCAGTTTTAACCTCATCAAAAAGCGCATCAAAACTACCTAGGTCTGACCAGCCCATATCACAAGGAACCACTTTCACTTTATCTGACTTTTCCATGACCGCATAATCTATACTGTCATCACGGATGGCTTGCATTGATTCTAATGTAGGACGAATAGTAGAAACATCGTTATCAGCAATCGTCGCATTAATGCTAGCCTCATAAATATCAGGTGCATATTTATTTAATTCCGATAAAAACACCCCGGCTTTAAAACAGAACATGCCAGAGTTCCAGTAATAATTTCCTTGTTCAAGATATGATTGCGCCACATCACTAGATGGTTTTTCTTTAAAAGAAAGTACATTATTCCCCGATGATTCTATATAACCAAATCCCGTTTCAGGATAACTAGGTTTAATCCCAAACGAGACCAAGTTACCTTGAATAGCAAGTTTCTTAGCTTTCAGCACCGCTTTCTCGTAAGCGGCTTGATCTTTAACCAAATGATCTGAGGTAGTAACTAACACTAAATCATCTTCTTCTAAAGTCAAACAAGCCAATGCAATTGCAGGTGCAGTATTTCGCCCAACAGGTTCAAGTAAAAATTGAAACTCACTCAATGATATGTGTTCTAACTGATCTAGTGCCAAAAAATACTGATCAACATTAGAAACAACAAAAGAGCGTGAACATACCGGTTGATTACGTAAAACAGTTTCTTGGAATAATGATTTCCCATCAAATAAGCGGACAAACTGTTTTGGTAGCATTGTGCGACTTAACGGCCAAAGGCGTGTTCCTGAACCACCACATAAAAGGATATTAATCATCTTTCTTACTCATTTCTTTAACCATCAAAGGGAATATGCCCCAGCTCTCAATAAAATATCGCCGAAACATTCTTTTAGGTTCTTTTAAGTAGCGATACAGCCATTCTATACGTAATTTTTGCCAGCTTTCAGGTGCTCGTTTTTGTTTACCTGTCATGAAATCTACGGAAGCGCCAATACAAAGTGCTATACAGTCAAAATTCACATCATCCTTTAATCTGGCAGCCATGAGTTCTTGCCTAGGGAATCCTACAGCCAAAAAGAGATACCTAGGTTTTACAACAGAAATTTCTGAAATAACTTTCTCTACTTCTACAGGATCATCAATAAATCCCATCGGTGGATTGTAATGAGACAAGTGAGTTAGATTATACCTTCGTTTTAAAGTAACGATATCCTCACTTAATGAGCCTACAATCATAATATTTTCATCACCCTTGAAGAAGTGTTCAAAGTAGTATTTCGTCAAATCACTCCCAGGTATGACATTTACTATTGGTTTATTTAAAAGCGCTGCAAGTAGTTGCACGATACGACTATCACACAGTGTTAATGTTGCCCTTGTATAACAACTCATAATGTTGTTATCTTGGTTTATCGCAACTAAATGCTGCATATTTGGGGTTACCACAAAAGAAAACCCTTCACATAATTCAAGCTCATTAATTACATCAAGAATTTTTTTATCTGAAATAGTTATACCAAATATTTTTTTCATTTTTTACCACTTGAGAATTTATGTTTAAATTGTAGTACTGGACTTTCTATAAATCTATAAAATAATGCTGCAAATAAGTATGAAAACACAAGTACTATTATCAGCAACAATAGTCCTGGCTTCATACCATAACTTTCTAACAAGTGAATAATAGGATTATGAATAAGATAAATCACGTATGAGTACAACCCCATACTAATAAAAATAGATGTATTTAGCCATCTAAAGTAAATAAGATTTGGCCTTGTGACTGCATAATAAAACAAAGGAATCAATGCTATTCCCTGCAATGAATACCTTATAGTTCTTCGAAAAAAATCATCTCTAATAATAAATGATAGAATTAACAAAGTTAATGCTGAAAGTAATAGAAGCCAATCACTCTTGACAAGTTTAGTCTTAGCCTCAACAAACAAGCCATTTTGATACATTATAAGTGAAAGAATCACACCATAAAGAATTGAGTCAAACCGTGTATCTGTTGCGAGATAAAAACGGTCAAAACTTAACTCATACCCCGATAAATATAATCTCCACAATAAGATAAATATGGCTAAAACTATTGAAAAATACAGTAAATAATATTTATTAATGTTCATAAGTATTATAAAAACTATCGGAAAAATAATATAAAAATGTTCTTCGACAGATAATGACCAGAGCTGGCCAGTACCATCCAGCAAAGATTCAAATGAGCCAAATACTCTCATGTAATTACTATAAAAAAATAGCTGACTCAAAACCCCATCTAAGGTATATGTAGCGGGGTAAATGTCTAACCATGTCATCGCTAATAAGAAGAAGTAAATAATATATAATGGAGTGAAGATCCTTAGTCCCCTTCTAATCATAAAGTTCTTATAACTAATTGTCCCTGTAGTTTCTAACTCTCTCTGTAATAAAGTAGTTATTAGAAAACCACTTAAAAAAAAGAAAACCGTAACACCAAACCCACCTGGAATGATATGTCCGAATCCAGAGTGAGCTATTATCACTAGTAATACTGCTAGAGCCCTTAATCCATCAAGACATTTTATATGTTGCAACAACTTTCTCCTTTGAACTAAAAACAGTTATTAACGTAGCAAAAATTATTATTGAAACAACGGATGAATTAACACAGTTTTCCTGTAACATTGAATTAATAAATATGCTATAGAGCATACTAAGCGGATAAAGATATTTACCATCCCTACTTTCGTTAAATTTAGCCATCAACTTTTTATCAATTAAAAAAATCAAAGCTAAATACAGAGATAGTCCAACGATACCTAACTGATACACTAATATACCAATCCCACTTTCTGAGCCACTACTCAACCAGCCATGCTCTTGTGAGGTGCTTGATATACGAGCCAGATTACCACCAGCCCCAATACCAAATCCAAATAGTAACTCCTGGATTGTTCCAGATGTAACACTTCTCAAAGCCCCCAAAAGTCCACTTAGATGAATAAATGCACTAGAATGGAAAAGAAATGCAGCTATAAATTGAATACTTATTAAAATACCTACAACTGTAACTCTCAACTGAGGAATATAGCGTAAAACATTTATTAAAAATATAGCATTTATAAAAAAAAGCCAGGCTCCTTTCGAGCCAGAAAAAGCAAGCAAGACAAGAACTACTAGGGAAAATAAATACTTATTAATGGCTATCAAATAAATTGATATTACCGCTAATAAATATCCAAATATTATTGGGTCTGGAAAACTTCCCACAAAACGTTGGAACCTAAACTCTCCAATTATAGACTGCCAACTTCCAGGGTAAGCTCCATAATTTAATGGTTCACCACTTTTGCTTTTTACTGCAGAAACCAAATCAGGCCTAACCACATCATAAATATGGTCTAACGCAAAAAAATAGACTATACAAAAACAAACCATTATTGCTAACCACATGATTATCGGTTGTTTATTTAGGTAAATACCCTTATAAAAATTCAAGTATAGGATAGCCAAATACGAAAAAAATAATGGTATAAATGTATTTAGTAGATAAGTAGCCTTCAATGTTAAATCTTCTGAAGAATAAAAAAATGAAGCCGTCAGATAAAATGTAGTAAAGAAGAAAATATTCCTATTACTTCTTGCTATAAATTTATGTCTGTAAGATATATAACTCAACAATACAAACATAACAATGCCTACAGAATATACCGAACTTCGTATTCCAACGGCAATCTTCAAAATTCTTAACTCTACATTGCCAAACAGATCTAAGACCCCACCCAATATTGGAAAATATAGTGCTAAAAAAATAATACTAGATAGAGATAGTACCAATAAAACCTCATAATGAGACTTCACAAGCATTACAATAAAGGTGAGGGTCACGCATAAAGCAACTAGCGAGAAAATAATATTTTCCGTTACTATAATGACTGTTGATGTCATTAGCAGAGCTATTGCCAACAGAAAGCTTATAATAATCAGGTAGCCAACACTGTGAACATTACGACTTCTATCAGCAATTGCATTTATTTTCATTTTAGAACTTGAATACTACTTTTCTTAAAAACATATATTAGTTCAAGTACAGCACCCAACATCCCAAAAATAATTTGAATCGAAAATAACATCAGCGCCAGAGCAAGAGCATTTTCAGCTGCAATATTGAAAAGTGATAACGTAGATACAAACCCAACTTCTCTTAACCCTACACCTCCAACAGAGATTGGAAGCATTACCAGTAATTGAACAAATGCTCTAACGAAGAAAATCGATAAAAAACCTATCTTTACGCCAATAGATAATGCTAAATAGTATTGTGATGAAACAACTAATAAAATCCCCAATGAGGATAAAAAGAATATTTTATAAAGCCGAGCATTATCAATAATAATGTCTTTTAAAGTGTATTCCTTTATTCTTTTTACAATCTCTCGTCCCTTAATACTAAGTTGGAATGGAAGGTAACGACACAGCATTAGAAGATTATCAAAGAGGTATGTTAACTTTATTTTTTTCATACAACCTAGTGAAAGTATTACAAAAAAAATGGAACCCGACCCCACTAAAAGTAATAACATTCTATAGCTTGATACGTTCATTTTTGAAAGCATAATATCTTCAAAAACTAGTAGTCCCATAAATAAAAATAAGAAAATAAACAAATACTGTAAAGATTTGTTTAGAACCATTATGCCCAGAGCGTGTAATTTACTACAGCCAAGCACGGTATATCTCTGCCACCTTATTACAGACACTGCTGCCATGGGTAAAATTATTGAATAAAACCGCATCCCTAAGTTTATATTATCCATTTTAAATAAACTTATCTTTATATCGTTTGAGCTCAGCTTTGTAATCATACTTTGAGTTGAAATTCCACCCAAGTAATTCAAGAGAAAACCTAAAACATAATAAATAGGATCTATACTTCTTAAAACTTCAATAACTGAGAACAAGTCTACTTGGGAGTAAAAATAACTAACTAGACCTAAACTGATGACAGTCTTTAGTGCTAAAAAAAACTTACCCTTCATAAAATGATAAAGTGGTTAACAGTAGTGACAATGCATGAGTTGTCACTTTATCTGCAGAGTATCGTTCTTTATAGAGTTCTTCTGCCCACTTTTTATTACTCAATGCTTTATGTACAAAAGACTTATCAATATCCCAAGGAGACGCATCCAGCATTTTCTCGACAACTTCAGATAATTCTTCCCGATACCATTCATCGATAGGTGAATTTACAGGAGCTTGTTTTTTCTGAAAGATGATTTCATCAGGTAATAAGTCATATTTTTGTGTCATTTTTATAAGTGCATATTTACCAATATCACTCATTTTATTACCCGAGGTTTCAGGTCTTAAAAGGTGATCAGGATAGCTTCCAATAACCTTTTTAACCTCATTATGCATAAAAGGTGATAAAACAATTACTCCTGTCGCATCCATTGTTCCTGAAAGTTTTGTCCGATTAGGGCCCATATTTGATCGCCCTAAATAAGCCAACTTATTCAAACTTATTGTTGATGGTACACCTTTTGATACCAATTTCATTTGTTCAGCTACAGACTTTGTAATATTTTTTAATTTTGCACTTGAGAATGTTCTAGCTATGGTCGATTCATCAAAAATCCTATACATTAAAAAGGTTCTCAAAGGATCATCAATAGAAGCATTTCTTACAACTCTAAGTATAAGACGGTAAATATGCCCAAAATATTGCTCTAAAAACTTATTATTCAATAACTTTAACAGCACTGGGGATAAAGGTTTTATAATTGGTGAAATTTTATTATACAATTTTGCACTTCTATTTACTCCAGGGTACCCTTGAAATAGAGTGTCACACCCATCTCCCGACAAACAAATATCAAAGCCATCCTCTTTAATGAACTTCGTAGCATAGGCTGTTTGAACCACATAATTAGCCCAATTGGTCGGTTGATCAAAGAGTGTTTTGTAATTTGGCAATATTTCTTTAAACACCTCAGGGGAAATATCTACCCAATGGTGCTTAATGCCTAGTAATGCTGACAAGGTGTCGGTATGTGTTTGATTAAATTGACTATCTGAGAAGCTAAATGTATATGTTTCAACATCTTTCCCTAGTTTTTTCAAAATTGACGTTACTAGGGCACTGTCAAACCCACCTAAGTGAACAGCGACTCGGTCATAACCTTCTGTTTGCTTCTCAATTACGCTAAATAAATCGTCATGGAGACGGTCAAGTACCTGCTCTTCACTTTCCAGATTAATCGGAGGTAGAACTTTAATGGAACTAAATTTAAAGCCATCTATAGCCTTGCCAACCTTCAGCCCATTCTCACCACTTAATTTATTGACAGACTCATAAACTGTAGAGCTTCCAGGGTAATAACCAAATACTAATGAAAAATCTCTCTCCTCTTCATTAGGCTTAAGTTCGATCGATGGAAAACGCCCTAACAGACTAATTTTATTTGTGAAATATAAGGTGTTATTTTTAAAGTAATAAAATATTGAGCGTAATCCTCCTCTATCACATAAAAGAGTCAATACTTTTGTTTCTTTATCAAAAAGAAAAATCTGAAAATTTCCAAACAGTACATCTTCAGGGAACCTACCCTCAGTCACATAGAACTCAATTATAGATTTTAAAGTAACACGTTGGTCTTCATATAACGGTTGGTCAAAATATCCCGTGGAAATAGCAAATATTCTATCTGTTTCATATGTTTTAATGAAGTCTGACTCAGCCTCTTGTTCTACAAAAATTCTAATTACATCTTCTTCAAAAGCTAAACTGTCAGGTTTGAGATTATCATCTAGAGTTCCAGTTAAAGAAATAGCTCCGTAAATACAATTCATTGTGTTCCCTTATATCGTCTATATCGTCTTAATTAATGAAAAATTTAAATTTGCTGATTTTTTTATTTCATCGATTCGTGTTTTATTTGGTGGATTTTGTACAGCTTTCTTATAAGACTCGATAAGTTTCCCTGCATCCATGTTTTTAACTGAAACAGTCAACTTTTTTCCCAACTCATCACCAAAGATATCATTCATAATCCCGTATGCTTTACGACTATATGCGATAGAAACTGTCGGCACTAGCTGACTTAAGGCTGCAATAGTACTGTGCGTTCTCGTTCCAACCAGACACTCACATAACCCAATTATTCCTTTAAAATCAATGGCTGATGGCTCTCCAAATATAATCCTGTTTTTATGTGGTGTTTTAATCCGTTTAAATACTTCTTCACATGCAATAACGTCATTATTATTAGGATTTATCTCCATTACATGTGGAATTAATAAACAGGTTTTACCTTGAGAGTTTAAATAATCAACAAACTGGGAAAATTCATTATAATATGCATCTTTATCTAAATCACTATATTTAATGACACCTTGACTTATCGATAGTGCCACAAGAGAGTTATTTTCAACATCTACTCCATATTTGTTTTTCAGCAAAGATTCGGCGCTATCTTTATCTAAAGATGGAAGTGTAAATGCAACATCAGCAGTCAAGTGTATAGGAACATCAATTCCTAATGAATTTAGATATTTAAATGACTCCGCCTCTCTAACGCTTATTAGACTAACTCTATTTATCACCTTTTTAAAATAGGTTTCATCTGACTTATTAAATGGGCCGATCGTATGCCCACACAAATATATTTTTTTATTTTTAGGTGCCGCCAATATAATAGATAGGTGCTTTTTTAAATTATGATAATCAGATGTGAAAATATCTCCACCTGTAGGAACAATTACATCGGCATTTCGCAATGATCTTTGCATTGAAATATCAGCACGTTTTGAAAGAAAAGGAACCTTTTCAATTAGGTTTGCTACTCTATAAGCAAGAGTGTTGATATATATATTTGTTGTATGCTCAGGTGTTCTTGTTAAGTATGAATACTTCACTGAAGCATAACCATTTAAGCGCCAAGAATCATATAAAGGGTCATGACTTAAAACTTCAAATTCAGCACTATCAACCTCTTTCTTAAAGCCTAATATTTTAGATAAAACAAGTGCCTCACAGCCCCTATTCCGTGTTCCAGTGTGATTAGTTATCACAATCCTCATTATTTATGTACCCTTATCTCTTTCGAGTAATTAATCAATTAACTCTATATTAAAATATTTATTTAACTTATCGTCCTTATCAGGATAACACCCCTTATCTTGCCCTCTAAAATAGACAAGTACAATATCTTTATTATTTTCAATAATCTCTGTCGTATCATACGTTATGGTGGATTTAAGCCACACCCCATACATTAAGATCCATGATAGCCATTATTTAAACGCTCAGTTTTATTCTAAATCCAGTTTTCAAGTCGAAGATCTTCAACGCGTTCAAACTCACGTAAATTGTTTGTAACTAGAGCAAGTCCTTCACTTCTAGCATGACCGGCAATATGCAAATCATTTACAGAGCTATTGGTGAGCCTTTACGTTACAAATCTGCTTTTATCTCGCCGTAATGGCCTGCTGCCTTACTGTCATAATCTAAAATGTATAATCGAGAAATAAAGTCCTCAACTATTTTTAAATTCTTTTCGCTATGTTCACTTTTTTCTACCCCGTGAAACAGTTCAGCTAAGAGACTTTTCAGTATTATCTACCTTGCGACTAGCAGTTGCATTTTTGAAGAATGCAGCGAAGATCCCAAACATTAGACCCAAAATCAAACTTACTGCAACGATCAATGGTTTCTTTGGTTTTATCGGCAATTCAGGTGGGTATGCCTGCTGGTCAATACGCACAACGGAAATTTCGTTAGCATCCAACTCGATAAGAGATAATTTGTCTAAGGCTAGTTCTAGACCACGAAGCTCAGCTATAAATGCATCATTACTTTTCCGTGATTGGAGTAACTCAATTTTTCTATTATGTTCAAGTAACGTAAGTTGTTTTTGTAGCTGGCGAAGTTCAGGAATAAATGGATCATCTGACTTTCTTGACTCTAATTGTTGAATTTCTGATCTCAGAGCCTTTTCTCCACGCATATACAACGGTTGTTGTATATTTTCAATCTTGGTAACAATATTAGATGATGAGTTCACCTTAGATACGGCTTCGTAATCATTAATTTCTATAAGACCTAACGCCCGAGCTATATTGGCCGATTCCTTTAGTTTTGCAATACGGTCATATCTTTTAGCTTTTGCGCTATTCCTTAATACGGTAATCTCATCGTTAAACTTATCTTCTTGCAGCTTATCAGCCTCTAGTAACCTAGTGATTTCATCTTGATTAAGTTTTTCTGCCTTATCCCTAAGTAAGTTCCTATTTCTAATGAGGCTTTCTTTTCTATTATCAATTCGAGCCGTAAGATTTGAGATAAGTTCTAATTTAGTTGCATCACTTGCTATAGTAACAATTTGATTCACTATCTCTGCTGTTAGTTTCGAATCTTGCCCCTCAATTGAAATAGCTGTACTGAGAACTTGGTTTTCACCTTTTTTTATTTTTGGTCTACTCAACGTTATATCTTCAGAAAACGCACTAAAAACTGAGTCAGTATTTGTTGAATCCGGCTCATATATTGAAGCCAAACCCATTTCGTCAAAGACTTTACGGTATGACTTCTGAGATGCTAGATTACGATTAAATACTTCAAACACATTCTTGCTATCAACACTATCAACACTATCAACACTATCAACACGTAAGTGTTCTAACTGTTCTTCTGTTGGTGGAAGAAGTTTTGCCTCAATTTTATAGATTGGTGTAGAAAGTAATGCATATCCAATGGCTAATAAAACAGTCACGGCTGTAACGATAAAAATAGTCGTCTTACGCTTGACTAAAATTCCCCATAATTCTAATAAATCTATCTCATCATCATAGTTGTGCTGTTGATGAGTCATTTCTTGTAATATGGGGGAAGTCGTAGGCTTTGTCATTTGTGGTCTGTGGTCTGTGGTCTGTGGTCTGTGGTCTGTTAAGTGTGCTAAATAATATAGTAATTCATCCTTATTAGATACCCTACTTATAGGGGTGATTTATAATCCATTCTTTTAACAATCCTCGTTGATACGATGATGAATAGACTAATTTGCTGCAGTCATCGCATAGCTTATTATTATGCATTCAATTTAACACATTGTTTTGAGGGTATTATTTTATGTAATATTAGCTGTTTATTGAAAAGTCTAAAACGTATAATCGAGAAATAAAGACCTCAATAGGCTTCCTTTTAATAACGTAGCTCACAATGTTAGTGTCAAGCATTTAGACGTTCTCTTTCAACGTGATCCTGACTAGCCCGCTCAACCATAAAGTCATCGGTGACATCTTCATTAGAGAGGAAAAAACTATCCCATGTGTTATCGACTGGCGACAAAACCCTATCTCTTCCTACAATACGAACATTAACGCGTTTAGTGCCTTCAGGAAATCGCGTTTCAACAGGCAATCTAATGGCTTGTGTTTTATTGCTTTCAAATACAGATCCAGTAACCATAGATACCTCTTAATTAATATACATATTATCTATACATGCCGCGTGTATAGCAAGCGTATAGAGTATGAAGGGGCTCGATTGAACCTAGATTTTACATTAGTCCATTTAATTTTGTGCAACGGGGCGAGATCGTTCATTATCGCGTTTTAATTTCTATTTCAGATAACATCATTCTTATTATTCATAGTGCCTCCACATCGATAGACCCTAATTATATGCTGGTCACCTAATACTCAATCCTAAGCCAACTGTCTCACTTTTGATGCAAAGTACAGAGGTAAAACCAAGGCCTTTGGATCATCCACAGATCCAATAGTTCCCACTAACTTGATGGTTTTTTGTGGACAATAGCGCTGGACATAAACACTCAGTGATTTTGCTCGGGTTCGCTTTCCACTTTTCACTTCAATCGGTATTAGGGTATCCGTGGATGATTTAAATATAAACTCTATTTCACTCCGGGCGTACTCCCATGAATAAGTCGGTCCACTTTCTTGTGCCACCCATTCGTTTTGAACAAAGTTTTCAACAATATAACCCTTGTAACTAAAACCCTGTTCGCGGTGTTCGTTATAGCTCAATCCTAACAGGTGTCCGAGCAATCCAATATCAAAGAAAAATAATTTGAAAATATTCTCTTTGGATAACGCTAGCAGCGGTGATTTTGGCTCGCTGTCAACCGGGTGACACTTTGAAACTAATTTACATCTCTCTAGCCAGTCGATTGGGCCCACCAGCTGTTGGTAGCGAGATGCGTTTTCAATAACGTCCTTAAACTTAAATCGCTTTACCGAGTCATCCACATGTTGCGCCAACTGCCTGGGAACATTTCTAAAAATAGCGTTAATCTGATGCGCTGCAATTTTTTTTGAATATTTTCCAAAATCACGTTCATAGCCAGCAATCAATGCGCCATGAATGCTAGATACCCGCTCTGTGCGCTCAATAATAGATTGCCCTTGTGTATCTGAAGATCCAAACCAAGCATCTACCGCCTCTGGCATCCCGCCTACATAGTAGTAATCAAGCAGCAAGCCAAACAACTTTTCATGAGCCACCTTGCTTAGATTTAGTTCATCGAAGGCTTTGACGAGAAGCGGCTGCTGGGCGGCCCATAAAAACTCCTCAAACGTAAGTGGATATAGCTCTAGCAGCTCTACTTTGCCCACTGGAAAAGAGGCCAGTAGGCCAATATTGGAACCCGATGCGCAAATAAAGAGTTCAGGCTTTTGTTCTGAAAAGAATTTAAGGGAATCAACTGCTGCCTGACACTCCCCAATCTCATCAAAGATAATGAGGGTCTTTCTGCGATCGATACTTACATCAAGTGCCAACTCTATATTGGCGAGAATGTCGTCAGGCTTAAGCGATGCTTCGAACAAATCGGCCAGATTGGGCTGTTCTAAAAAGTCGAGCCGAACAACGTGTTGAAAGTGCGCGCCGAAAAGCGTTTCAAGCAAGAAGGACTTACCGGTTTGCCTTGCGCCGTCTAGAAGAATTGGCTTGCGCTTATCTTGTTTTTTCCAATCCAGCAGTTGTTGTAACAATAGACGTTTCAATTTTACTCACCACAGAACACATTTAAAGTGCAGTATATACTTGAAAACTGAAAATTACACTTTTATGCGCAATAAAATGTATCTTTACTACACTTTTATGCGCAATAAAGTGTGATTCCGGCCCATTTGGCCCAAAATTTTCGTTCCTAGGCGTCCATGGCAAATGATAATAGCTCTTATCAGCCCCTTGGTCACCCGGCCTAATTATCCTGTCTTTTTCATCGATAGCGATCTTTTATCGCCCTAGTAAGCCTACTACTCTCTTTATTTTTCAGCACGTTTGCACTACACACTTTAAGTCGTCAATTTTACCCTAACATGACGGTTCTAGTTCATTATTGATGCCGTTTGGCTGCACTTAAACCAACTTTATTTTACTTAAATACGTGCTGTCATTTTAGAAACTATTAATTTATTCTACCGTCACTGATTTCGCTAAATTACGAGGCTGATCCACATCCGTCCCTTTAATTAGGGCAATATGATAACTCAATAATTGCAATAAGATATTGTATGTGATCGGCGCGGTAATTCGACCGACATTCGTGGTCGCCTTGATAACCGTAAACCCCTCTTCTGAGCTAATATCTGAATCCTCATCTTCAAGGACTATCATTTGTCCACCGCGCGCTTTCACTTCTTGGATATTTGATTTCAATTTTTCCAATAGATCATCAAGTGGTGCTATTGCGATAACGGGCATGTTCTCATCTATTAACGCCAATGGGCCATGTTTTAATTCACCTGCAGGATAGGCTTCTGCATGAATATAGCTGATCTCTTTTAACTTGAGCGCCCCTTCTAATGCAATGGGGTACATGGTCCCTCTGCCTAAGAAAAGAGCATGTTGTTTATCTGCAAATTGCTGAGAAATGCGTTCTATCTCTTGTTCATGCTTTAATACATCACTGATCAACTGTGGTAACTTTTGCAAGCCTGACACAATTAATCGTTCACGATTTTCATCTATCCTGTTTTTTACTTTTCCGACACAGGTGATCAGCAGTGCTAACGCTACCAGTTGGGTAGTGAAGGCTTTGGTTGATGCCACGCCTATTTCCATTCCTGCATTGGTATTAAAACTAAGATCTGATCCTCGAATTAGGCTACTTTCAGGCACATTACAAATCGCGAGCGTTGGGATCTTCTGACGTTTTGAGTTCCCGCCTTGACGGGAATGACGATATGCTTTTATTTGTTGCAAAACAGCTAAGGTATCGGCGGTTTCACCAGACTGACTAATCGTCACAAATAACGTGTTATCTTCAATGACGGGGTGTCGATACCTAAACTCGCTGGCGACTTCAACATGACACGGTACGTCAATAATATCCTCAGCCCAATACTTTGCAACTAAGCCGGCATGGTAACTGGTTCCACAGGCAATAAAACAGATCCGTTCAATACGTGTAAAAACAGCTTCTGCTTGAGGGCCAAAGCTGGGAATAAGGACCTTATCTTGTGTTATCCGCCCTTCTAAACACTCCTTCACGGCCTGTGGTTGTTCAAAAATTTCTTTGTGCATATAGTGGCGATGTTCACCCAACTCAACAGATCTGCTACTCAGATTGGACTGTTTAATGGGCCTGTCTACCTTCTGGCCTTTAAGATCCACTATTTCAACCGTTTGACGCGTTAGTTTTGCAATATCGCCTTCTTCTAGGAAGATAAAGTTTTGAGTCACAGGTAATAATGCGGATACATCAGATGCAATAAAATATTCACCTATTCCCACACCGATGACTAAAGGACTTCCTTTTCGGGCTGCTATCAATGTAGTAGGATCGCTCGTCGCGATAATACCTAATGCATACGCGCCTTCAAATTGTTTTACCGCCTGTGATACCGCATGAAGTAAATCGTCAGTCGTTTCTAATTGTTGATGAATAGCATGGACAACCACTTCCGTGTCGGTCTCTGACGTAAACGTATACCCCTCTTTAATTTGAGCTTTCTTTAGATCTTGATAGTTCTCAATAATGCCATTATGAACAACGGCTACTTTATGATTACAAAGGTGTGGGTGTGCATTCTTTTCGGCAGGCACACCGTGTGTTGCCCAACGAGTATGGGCGATACCTATGCACCCTGAAAAATCGGTTGTTTCTTGTTCAATTTTTTGTTCAAGCTGTTTTATTTTGCCCATAGATCGAATGCGATGAAGCGCACCAGTCTCGTCTAGCAATGCAATACCGGAAGAGTCATAACCTCGATATTCTAATCGTCGTAATCCTTCCAATAGAATGGGCATAACATTTCGTTCGGCTATTCCGGCAATAATTCCACACATACTATTTGGCTGCTATCCAAGTATAAAACAAGCATTATACACTAGCTTCGGTCTATAAAGGATCCAAAACAACGCCATCTCACGGTCAGCTTTCACTCGTTTTCAGCTTGCCTATCGATGCCATTCTCACATTACGCTCTAACGTCACAAGATCAGCTGTGGTATTATCTTTTCGGTATTAATTAAACTTAACCTATAGATGGACACTTGAATGTCAATAGATACATCTGAAAACAAATCAATCGCTACTGATCCTCGACTCATTAACGCTTATTACGATCACGATGATGAGATTGATTTATTTGAACTCTTTTCAAATCTATGGAAAGAGAAACTTCTTATTGTTTTAGTGGCATGTACTGTGGTTATCTTTGGCGGCCTATATGCATTTCTAGCGACACCTGTATATGAAAGCAAACTCTATTTATTGCCTCCAACAGAAAAAAATACGATTGAACTAAAAAAACTCGCGTTGCTAACCAATACCAGTGCAGCAGCGTATTCCGTTACGCCTGTTTACACGCTGTTTACAGAAGTATTAACGTCGAATCAAGCAAAGCGTTCATTTTTTCAACGGCCTGATATATTTGAATACTACACGTCTAATGGCACATCAGAAATTAAAGCATGGGAAAACTACCTTGACGATCTCAGTGTGAATTTTCCTAAAAAATTAGGCATTAACATATCTCTGAGAACCGACGCTGCAATCACGAGTCAACAATGGCTTAATGACTATGTAGACCATGTAATGAGCTTGTCAAAGCAACAACTACTCTCGGATCTTAATGAGCAATTCACTAGTCAAAAACAGAAAATTGATCTTCAAATTGCTTCTCGAATCAATTTGTATAGTTCTAGTATTGAAAAAGAATTGGCTAAATTGAAAGAAGCGTTATCTATTGCTAATTCATTAAAACTTACTGATCCCATGAATATGGATTCTATCGATAATGAAAAAAATGATTTAATGGTTGATGAAGTGAGACGATTATACAAATTAGGCTCACATGCCCTTACTGCAGAAATAACCGCCCTTCAAAATAGAAAAGATAATGACTTATTTATTCCAGGATTATCTGATTTATTACAGCAACAAGCATTGCTTTTGTCATTTACTATAAATGAACGTAATATTTCTCCAGCTCAAATTGATTTAGCGGCTCAACTTAGTGATAAACCTATCAAACCCAAGAAGCGACTCATTATTGCTATTTCTTTGGTCTTAGGTTTAATGTTAGGTATTTTTGCAGCAATTATTCGTAGCTTCATTAACTCTCGTAAAGAAGCTGCTAGCTGATTGTTCTATAGATCATTAACGGTTAATCAGCCCCTACTGGTTAGCTCGGCTAGCTACATTATCATTTAGAGTAAGTCAGTGACATCTTAGTTTAATCAGCTTTTGAGGGTGAGCATTACATAGAAGAAACGTAATTGCTTTCCCTATCAACTACCTCAGGCTTCGCTAGTTCAACCAGTCTTCAATCTCACATTGCGGTACAAAACCATCAACATACTGTGTGAGGATGTCACGCACCAATTGGCAGTCTGAGTCATTGGCTTGTTCTAATTGTTGTAAAATATTCCCCAGTTCGGACCAAGGTATGACCTTTTCTTGTGCTCGCATTATTTTCTGATGTTTTGTTGTTGAAACATTGTCACCAATCAGCAATTCTTCATAAAGCTTTTCTCCTGGACGGAGACCTGTATAAGTGATCTCAATATCACCATCAGCTTGGCTTTCACTTTTTTGACTAAAACCACTTAGGTGGATCATTCGTTTGGCTAGATCTACTATACGAACAGGCTCTCCCATATCTAGAACAAACACATCGCCACCTTGACCCATCGCGCCCGCCTGGATGACCAGCTCTGCAGCTTCAGGAATAGTCATAAAATAACGAATAATTCGAGCATCCGTTACAGTTACCGGCCCACCCCTTGAAATTTGTTGTCGAAATAATGGGACAACAGATCCTGATGAACCGAGTACATTACCAAAACGTACCATCGTGAATCGTGTGTTTTTATAGTGCGACTGTTCTTCAGCTAGACCCTGTAATACCAGTTCGGCAAACCGCTTACTAGCCCCCATAGTGTTGGTCGGTCTCACGGCTTTATCCGTTGAAATTAATACAAAGGTTTCAACCTTAGAATTGATTGCTGCACGTGCGCAGTTTAACGTTCCAAACACATTATTTCGTATTCCTTCGCTGGTATTTCTTTCAACCATAGGAACATGTTTGTATGCTGCGGCGTGATAAATAGTATCAATATCAAAACGGTTACATACGGATTCGATACGTGATTGATTAAGTACATTACCTAATATAGCAACAATCTGTACGTCTACCCCCAGTGATTCTAATTCATTATTAATACTATAAAGCACAAACTCATTAAGTTCATATAGAACTAATGTGATAGGCTGTAATTTAATTATTTGTCTGCATAACTCTGAACCAATTGAACCTCCCGCACCTGTCACCATCACTGATTTTCCGGTGATATTAGCATGCAATAGATCCTGGTCTGGCGCTACCGGTTCACGCCCTAATAAGTCAGCAATATCGACTTCTTGAATATCAGATACAGTGATCTTTCCTTCTGCTAAATCCACTAAACTTGGTAAAGTTTGCACATGAACAGGATAAGGTTCTAACAAGCGAATAATAGTGTGACGTTGCCCCCTAGAAATTGACGGCATGGCAAGCAATAACTCACTTACCCCAAACTTCTCTATTAGATGGCTTAATTGGCTAAAGGAATACACATTTAGACCATTAATCTGCTGGCGATGAAGATTAGGTGAGTCATCAATAAAAGCAACAGGACGAAGCTGCCTAGACATTTTAAGTGCTGCAGCCATTTGTACACCAGATGAACCCGCACCATAAATGATGACGGGAGGTATATTACGTCTTACTGCTTGGTTGAACGGAGTAAATCCAGTAACACTATTTGCAAACCACCAGCGAGCACCTAATCGTGTGCCGCCAACAAATAACATTAAAATAATCGCATTGATGCCATATACTGTTCTTGGAACATGCTCAACACCTGATAACAGCACGATAACGGCAAAAAGCAAAGCATAAAATGATGTCGATTTAACAACTGTCCAAATCGCTTGCATCCCAAGATATCGAACAATAGCGCGATAAAGACCAAAACGAATAAATACAGGAATCGCTGTAATGGGGGCTAAGAGGAAAATCCATAGCTGCTGTTGAGGGGGCTGATAAATCTCACCGTATCGCAATGAAAATGCTAACCACAGTGAAAAAACAATCGCTAGAAAATCAACAGATATTGAAATAAATCGTTTAACGCTACGTGAACGGGATAGAAACCAGTTTGATAGTGTTGTTATTTTTCCGTCCAACATATATTCAGGCTATTTCCTTAAAAGGCATTCACTATCGAGTGGATTATTTATATCGTTAGAGTGATTATAGCGGAAAAAGTATTTTGAAGTAGAAAAGTGGTACGCCCGACAGGACTCGAACCTGTTACCCTCGGCTTAGAAGTCCAACCATTATCTCAGTTAAACCAACTACTTATATAAGGGATTTCTTTCGCCATATAATGTTTTTCATCATCATAAACCATTGAATTATAAATAACTTATATTCAGTGGCGAAAGTGAAATAAAACATTAACCTGCATGACGGGGGATAACTAACTTAAGGAAACATTTTAGGGTTTAGTTTAAATATACCAACCTGCAATGTTGAGGCTTTCACATAAGTACAGTGTGGACAAGTTATTCCATTGGGATTACAATACTAGTCAGACTAGTCTTTACGGAGTGGGCAATGGAAAATAATACGTGGCAATTACAAGATGCAAAAAGTAAATTTAGCCAGTTGGTAGATAAAGCGATGCATAA
>ENA-OSET01002110-OSET01002110.1-sediment-metagenome-genome-assembly--contig:-NODE-2110-length-19586-cov-3.625711_pt1 | contig 19586 bp, 16 predicted proteins | sample MGYA00237882_ERZ534229 | MGnify/ENA primary metagenome ERZ534229 (study PRJEB26408, sample SAMN06266212) | sediment metagenome | isolation source: Hudson Canyon methane seep mesocosm | place... | reverse complement strand
CCCTTCGTCTAGAGGCCTAGGACACCGCCCTTTCACGGCGGTAACAGGGGTTCGACTCCCCTAGGGGACGCCATTTATTCTTTAGTTTACTTCTGAACACCCCTCGTATTTTTAATTTCAATTTTTTTCAGTTATTGCCTCACGTTTTCGTTAGCCTGAACTAAACTAATTACATCAAATTATTTTTGTGCTTTAGCACTCCTCTTACTCATTATTTGTTTAAACAAGCCTATGAAAGAGAAACAAGATGTACTTCTAGCCCGACAACCTATTTATGACACGAAGCGATCTATCGTCGCATACGAATTATTATTTAGGGAAAATACAGAAATTGGCACAGGTAAATTTGATGGTAATCGTGCAACATCTCGCGTCTTATTAAGTTTATTTACCGACAGTGACTTATCCACCATCACGGATAATTTACCCGCGTATATTAACTTCACTGCTGAGCTATTAAAAAACCCACCTATTTTAGATACCGATACCATCGTTATTGAAGTATTAGAAGACATAGATATTACGGATGAAATTATAGAAAACCTTAAATCTCTCAAAGCAAAAGGCTACACCCTCGCGCTAGATGATTTTGTTATGCACCCTAAATACCTACCCATTCTTTCGATTATAGATATCATCAAGCTCGAATTACCAGAAATGAACAATGAGCAATTGAAGCAAACAATTATCCGGCTAAAGCAATATAATCTAACCCTATTAGCAGAAAAAATTGAAACCCCAGAACAGTTTAGAACGTGTGTCGAGTTAGGCTGCGACTTGTTTCAAGGCTATTTTTTAGCCAAGCCAGAAATAATTAAAGGCAAGAAAGTGTCGGCCAATAAATTAGCGGTCGTTAATCTCATATCTCAGATCCAAGCGCCAGAATCTGACATGAATGAACTCACTTCGATCATCTCCAGAGATCCTGGGCTCAGCTTCAAGCTACTAAAATTAATAAACTCTGCGTCCTTTAAACGAATTAATCAAATTGGGTCTATTCATAAAGCAGTCACGCTACTAGGTTTAGATAAAATAAAAAGCTGGGCGAGCCTATTAGCGTTAAGCAAGCTAGATGATAAACCTGAAGCGCTTCATTTCATTGCCCTTGTAAGGGCTCTCATGTGTGAAAAAATCGCAGAATATTTACAACCTGACGCCAAAGATCTTTTCTATACTGTAGGATTACTCTCAACACTTGATGCATTTTTAGACCAGGACTTAGGTGAAATAATTGCTAAAATTTCACTCGATAAAACAATTTCAATGGCTTTAATTCAACATAAAGGCATGGCAGGACTAGCTTTAAAAACGACAATTAGTTTTGAGCAAGCTAAATGGCAAGAACTTGACTGGACAAAATTAAGCGAACTTGGTTTAAACTTGAAATTAATTAATGAAATCTACTTCGAATGCTCACAACTAGCCATTCAATTATCTCCCAGATCAAACTAGAATGGAGATACCTTCAATTCTGAAAACATAAGCAACTATGAACCAACAAGCTATTCTAGTTATTAATTGTGGAAGCTCTTCCGTTAAATTCGCCTTATACCAATTACTAACAGATCAACATTTATTGCTATCTCATGGAACCGCTGAATATCTCAACCAACCAGAAGCGCATATTACAATAAGCGCCTCCGGAGTAACTGAGCAATATATTAGTGAGTTGAATAACAAGTCAGCCAAACCGCACGCCATAGTAGTGGATTTCATTTTATCCTTTCTTGAGGGCCAGTTTAAGCTTTCAAGCAACCTAATAGGCATTGGGCACCGAGTCGTGCATGGCGGGCAGATCTTTAATAAATCCGCCATTATCAACAAACAAGTTGTGGACCAAATTCGAGCATGCATCCCGCTAGCCCCATTACACAATCCTGCCAATATACTTGGCATTACCACATTAGCAGAGCGCTTCCCTAACATACCTCAAGCAGCTGTTTTCGATACCGCATTTCATCAGAGTATGCCAAAAGTAGCTTACACTTACGCACTACCTAAGCAGCTCTGTAAAGACGAAGGCATTCGCCGTTACGGCTTTCATGGTACGAGCCATCGATACATCACCATTCAGGCAGCAAAATACCTAAAAAAACCAGCAGATAAGTCCAATCTTGTTATTGCACACTTAGGCAATGGCGCCAGTGTTTGCGCTGTCGCCAACGGTAAAAGCGTTGATACGAGCATGGGGATGACCCCCCTCGAAGGACTCGTAATGGGTACTCGAAGTGGGGATGTTGATCCGGGGATATTTTCTTACTTAATATCAATCAACTACTCACCAGAAGCCATTGATTCCATGCTCAATACTAAAAGTGGCTTACTCGGAATTTCGGGTGAAAGTAATGATATGCGTGAAATTTGTCAGTTAGCAAAAGAAGGAAATGAAGACGCCCAACTCGCGATTGATGTATTCTGCTTCAGGTTAGCAAAATATATTTCAGCAATGCTTGTGTCGTTAAAACGTTTAGATGCATTGGTGATTACAGGCGGAATAGGGGAAAATTCAAACCTGATACGCGAAAAAACCATCCAACATCTATCTATATTAAATTTCGAAATTGACACTAATCTTAATTCCACAATAAATTTAAATGAAACCCCACATGGATCGACAATTCATTCAAAAGGGTCTGAAGTAATATTGGTCATTCCAACAAATGAAGAATTAATGATTGCACAAGATACGATAAACCTTATATAAACTATATGTATTTCCTCCAATAATACTTTTAGCTCCGCATCTGCATAAGTGAACCATCATCATGGCAAAATCATTTTATATCTCTCCGACAGCTCAAAATTCTGGCCTTACATCGGTATGCTTAGGACTGGTACGCGCACTTGATGAAATAGGCGTCAGAGTTGGTTTTTTTAAACCCATCAGTCATTCAAATACCTCAACCCCAGATTCTTCGATTCACTTCGCCAAAGCCTTGAGCAATATTTCTTGCCCTCAGGCCATTACATTAGCTCAAGCTCAAGCCCTCATTAGCAAAGGTAAAAAAAGCCAATTGCTTGAGAATATCATTCAGAATTTCTATATTGCAAAACAAAACTATGATTTGATTATTATTGAAGGCGTCGTTCCAGAAGTCGATGAAGCTTACACACAACAACTAAATGCAGACATTGCAAACAGTCTAGACTCCGAAATTATTCTACTAACCCCTATTACGGTAGCCGACAATACATTAAATGAAGAAGCGCTAACCACGCATTTAGAGCTCGCCTTTGGCTCATTTTCTACGACCCAAAAAAACATAATCGGCTGCATATTAAATAAGGTGGGAAGCTCAGTAAACCTTGAAAAAAGTGATGACCTAATACACATCACCAAAACCAGTAACACTTCAAATGCGCTTAATAGTTATTCTCCTACCGATTATAGTAAGCTCAAACCCTTTTCCGATGGCTTGAAATTGATAGGACAGATCCCATTAACCCCCAGCCTTCAATTCCCCCGTGTTATAGACATTGCTATGGCGCTAGATCTAAGCACACAAAATTCTTTTAATAACAATGAGTTGCTAAAGGAGCGCAGAGTAGCGTCAATTTCAATTTGCGCCAGAAGAGTAGAAAATCTTGTATCAGAGCTGAAGCCTGGAACCTTACTAATCACACCAGGTGACAGAAACGATATATTGTTAGCTGCTTGCATGGCAACTCAGAACGGCACCCCTTTGGCAGGCATAATTTTAACCGGTAATTTTCAACCGAATCCTGACATTATTTCCTTATGTCGCCCCGCCTTAAGTGCAGGTTTGCCTATTTTCAGCACTAAATTCGACACATTTGAAACAGCAGTCAAACTATCAAAACTGAATGATAAGGTGCCACTGGATGATGTCGAGCGCATCAATAATGTTGTTACCGCCATTTCTGAAAATATTGATACACGCTGGCTAAAAAAAATCTGTACTCAAGAGAAAGCATCAAGATTATCACCTGCAGCATTTCGCTTTCAACTATCAGAGCAATCAAGAGCTGCCAATAAAACTATCATCTTACCGGAAGGAAATGAGCCAAGAACCATTTGCGCCGCTGCTATTTGCCATCAACGCAAACTAGCTAAATGTATACTACTAGGAAATTCTTCCGACATTATTGAAATCGCCAATGCAAAAGGAATAACGTTACCCCACGACCTGGTAATCATGAACCCTGATAACATCAGAGAACATTATGTCAAACCAATGACAGAATTACGTAAACATAAGAAATTAAGCCCTCAAATGGCGCTGGCCATGTTAGAAGACAATGTTGTACTGGGCACTATGATGCTGGCATTAAATGAAGTTGACGGCCTAGTGTCTGGCGCAATTCACACGACAGCTAATACAGTTCGACCGGCTTTTCAGCTGATCAAAACCCAGGACAACACTAATATTGTATCTTCCGTATTTTTCATGTGCCTGCCTGAACAAGTATTGGTATATGGAGACTGCGCGATTAACCCCGATCCAAATGCAGAACAGCTGGCTGAAATTGCTATTCAAAGTGCAGACTCAGCTACTGCCTTCGGTATTAACCCCAAAGTAGCGATGATCAGTTACAGTACTGGAGAAAGTGGTGAGGGAGCGGATGTTGAAAAAGTACGAGAAGCAACTCGAATTGCTCAAGCAAAACGACCAGATCTAATCATAGATGGCCCCCTGCAGTATGATGCAGCCGCCGTAGAGAGCGTCGGCAAGAAAAAAGCCCCAGATAGCAAGGTGGCTGGTAAAGCAACTGTATTTATTTTCCCTGACCTGAATACCGGAAATACAACATATAAAGCTGTTCAACGGAGCGCGAATGTCATTAGCATTGGCCCTATGTTGCAAGGGTTAAAAAAACCCGTTAATGACCTATCCCGCGGAGCACTAATTGAAGATATAGTCTTCACAGTCGCATTAACAGCCGTTCAGGCAAGCCAAAAAGACAAGTAAGAACAGAAATTAATTTAACACTATATATAGATACCAGTATCAGATTAGTAAACACTAATTCCCCACGCCTTTAAAAACAAGAGCAGTGTATTATTTTGTTTTTATATCACTAGTAGCCTTGACAAATAAGCTGTTTGGAACATTCCGTTACAGTAGAAAATAAATTGAAAAGAAACTTCACATACCACTATATAGTGTTATAATTTTTCTAAATACACCAATATATAGTGGTTAGCAGCTTTCAGCATATATTGTATTTTGTTTATAATGGATCCGCCTTTCGCTAGGCGACATCGTACTCTAGTAACTAAACAGTCCTGTATTTTAGCATTTAGTTTTAACTATATACGAGGTATATGAAATACCGCCCAAAACAACGAGACACTACATATAGATGCCTTAAGAGGTCGAATATAGACCTTTTTAGCTAAGTAACATCTATAGGGTACTTAAAATTATAATTTAGATCGAGGTCGCTTATGAACGCCAAAGTAGAACCACTTATTTCCCCTCCTCCACTACAAGATGCGTCTCTAGATATATGGCACACCAAATATCAACTGAAGACCAAAACAGGCCAAGCCGTTGACCAAGACATACATGCAACCTATGAGCGGGTTGCAAGATCACTTGCCTCTGTTGAAGAAGCAGGAAAACTCGAATCGGTATACCTCGATTTTAAATGGGCTTTAGAAAATGGCGCAATTCCTGCCGGCCGAATTATTTCTAATGCCGGTGCGGGAGAGCATAAACCAGCAACGTCGACTATTAATTGTACTGTTTAGGGCACTGTCTTTGACTCTATGGATGATATCTTATTAAAAAACCATGAAGCGGGTCTTACGCTAAAAGCAGGCTGCGGAATTGGTTATGAATTTTCCACACTAAGACCTAAAGGTGCTTATGTAGCCGGTGCAGGAGCCACTACATCCGGCCCCCTATCCTTCATGGATATCTTTGATAAAATGTGTTTTACCGTATCATCTGCCGGCGGTAGACGTGGTGCCCAAATGGCCACCTTTGATGTGCATCATCCTGACGTCCTGGATTTTGTACGGGCAAAACGTGAAGATGGTCGCTTACGTCAGTTCAACCTATCTTTACTCATAACCGAAGACTTTATTAATGCGGTAAAAAACGACCTTGACTGGAAACTATCTTTCCCAGTCACCGCTGAAGAAGTCAATGAAGACAAGCTAGATCTAGACGATAAAACCCAGTACGTATTTCGTAACTTTCCAATCAAAAGTGGTTATGTGAGTAATGACCAAGGCTTAGTAGCCTGTCGTATTTACAATACAGTTAAAGCCAAGTCGATTTGGGATAGTATCATGACATCCACTTACGACTTTGCTGAACCTGGCTTTATCTTAATTGATAAAGTTAATGAAATGAATAACAACTGGTTTTGTGAAAATATCAGGGCAACCAACCCTTGCGGAGAGCAGCCACTACCGGCATATGGAAGCTGTTTACTAGGCTCAATTAATTTGACACATTTTGTCGAACGTCCTTTTACCGACAAAGCTTCGTTTAATTTTGATAAGTACCTGAAAGCAGTTGGCATCTTCACGCGCATGCTAGATAACGTTGTTGAAATTAATGGACTGCCCTTAATTGGTCAACGAAATGAGATTAATTTCAAACGTCGTCACGGCATGGGTATTCTCGGCCTGGGCTCAACTTTAACGATGCTTAAAATGACATATGGGTCTGAGGATTCAATTGAATTTACCGAGAAAGTAAATCGTGAAATGGCCATTGAAGGCTGGAAACAAGGCTTAGCTCTAGCAGAAGAAAAAGGCCCCGCGCCAATAATGGAAGAAGTATTTACAGTCACTGAAGAAATGCTCTTAAAACGACCAGAGATGAGAGCAGAAGGTTATCAAGTTGATGACGAAATTAAAGGCCGTGTACTTCACGCCCGTTATAGTAAGTATATGCAGAAAATAGCCGAGTATGAGCCAGAGCTGATCGATAAGTTAGCAGACGTAGGCGCCCGTTTCACCCATCATACGTCTATCGCACCCACTGGTACGATTTCATTATCCTTGGCCAATAATGCAAGTAATGGTATCGAACCTAGTTTTGCGCACCACTATGCAAGAAATATTATCCGTGAAGGCAAAAAGACGAAAGAGAAAGTCGACGTATTCTCGTTCGAGTTGTTAGCCTATAGGCACCACATTAACCCATTGGCAATGCCCTTTAGTGACAGTCCTGAATCAAAATTGCCTAGCTATTTCATCTCTGCGGATGAAGTTTCACCTAGGCAGCATGTTGACATCCAGGCAGCCGCTCAAAAGTGGATTGACTCTTCGATATCAAAAACAGCGAACATACCAACAGACTTCCCTTATGAGGAGTTTAAAGATATTTATATGTACGCTTATGATAAAGGATTAAAGGGCTGCACAACATTCAGATTCAACCCTGAAGCCTTCCAGGGCGTGCTGGTAAAAGAGTCAGATTTAGAAAACACCACATACGAATTCACCTTGGATGATGGCACAACAGTCGCCGTAAAAGGTAATGAAGAAATTGAGTATGACGGCGAAATGCATTCGGCAGCGAACTTGTTCGATGCACTTAAAGAAGGCACATATGGCAAGTACTGATTCTTAATTGATAGTATTAACCACTTACCCTACTTCACGCACAATAAATCGTCGACAAAGCTGTTAGGCTGTATAAACAAATAGGTAAAAATTATGGCTATTAAAATTGAAAAAAAGATTGTTGGCTATCAAGTTCAAAAACAATCTCAAGTAAACGTTGAAGCACCAAGCTTAAAAGTTACACCATTACAAATGAATGAGTCGATCAAACGACCCGATTTTTTGCTTGGCTCAACCTATAAGATCAAACCGCCAGTTTCTGATCATGCTATGTATATAACAATCAATGATATTATATTGAATGAAGATACTGACCATGAAAAAAGACTGCCCTATGAAGTGTTCATCAATTCAAAATCAATGGAACATTTTCAATGGGTAATCGCCTTAACTCGTGTCATCTCAGCGGTCTTTCGTAAAGGTGGCGATATCACCTTCTTAATTGAAGAGTTATCGTCTGTTTATGATCCAAATGGTGGCTATTACAAAAAAGGTGGGGTTTACATGCCATCTCTTGTCGCTGAAATCAGTTCTGTTATAGAGAAACACTTAAAGACCATCGGCTTAATTAAGAATGAAGAATTAAGCGATACCACCAAGCAGATACTGGCCGAGAAAAAAGCACAATTTGAGCAAACTAGCGAACCAGCAGTTGCACCGGAACAAGAGTCAAACCCTTTTCCTGCTAATGCAAGTTTATGCAAAAAGTGCCACAACAAGTCTGTGATCGTCATGGATGGCTGTAAAACGTGCTTAAACTGTGGCGATAGTAAGTGTGGCTAACACCACAACACTGTGACTTTATTATATAACTTAAGCCCGCTCTAACTCTGTTTTAGCGGGTTTTTTAATGCCTTAATATAAAACATCCAAAGTAATAAATCTCGCTGAACTACAGCCTTGCCAGATAAGATACAGGTTTACGGTGGGGATCAGTACTCCTAAATTCGGTGTAAATAAAGTCTGGAAAGTCTCTTAGAATGGTTACATTGTATTTCTAATTAAGCCCTTAGGTAATCAGCATGTTACCAAGTGTTTGTATGTGACTTAGGTTGATATTAGCTATGACTTCGCGCACTGAATTTTGTTGCTAAGGCTCGTATATTAGCGTTTAAAATAACGCTTAGCATTAACCGTATGGAGCTAACGATGACTGATAGAATTCCAAGTAAATTTTTAAAAACAAAAATACTGGCTGATATACCCAGGGCAGAATATATAAATAATGAAACAACAGAAGCCTTACAAGAACCTAAAAAACGCTTAGCGTTTTTAAGTATGCTACGCAAAAAGTCAGTTATCGTACCAAACCAAAAAATCAAAACAGGTAAAGCTATCGAGTATAGTTTCAATATTGCCGCTTGGATGCGCGTTCCTGGAAGTGCCAATCAAATAATATCGCTAATTATTTCTTATGAAGATGAAAAGAGCGAATATTCTGTGATAGTAGATGAAGCCGAAATAAGCACAAATTTTTCTCTTATGCTCTCTGGCAACGTGACATTCAAGTCTATTGGGAACCCTAAATACCTTCGTGTCGGTGTATCAGGTTTGAACCCAAATCAAGTTGCCTTTGTTGATGATCTCTTTGTAGAAGACATAGATGCAAAACAACTGAACTTGGATATATTAAAAACAGCCTAACAGCATTCCTGCAGCAAACTAAATTTCAGCTTGATGATACACATCATCATTAGCACCACTCATCAAATTACCGCCAGGCACTACAGTTGCGGGCTCTTGATGCCATTTCGGGTCTGAAATCTCACTTAAAAAATCAAGAATTTTTGAAGGATCATTAGTAATATTTAACAACATATCATGGTACTTCATTCTAGTTCCCCTATAAAACAAAACAGATTTTTATATCTTCCTACCTACCTAAGCTAAATGCTAAATACATGCCAACTAGTATTCACTATACAAATCAACAATATAGTGATGTGGGTCAATTTTATGAAAAAAGAGTAACTGACATTTTTTGTCACTTGATGACCAGAAAGCACTGATTATTCTCATTTGACCTCTATTTCAAGCTCTACATAAGCATGTAAAAAAACGTTATATAATCACTCTGTATCAAAATTTGGGTAGGAGGCCTCAATAATATTTATAAACAGATGCTATTGTTTTTAAACGAATAATGAACAGATCACCCTCAATAATAGAGCATAAGACAGTTAGGAGAACTATCATGAAAAAGTGGCTTGTTCTGATAGTGTTTTTATTTGCAATCACTACATTAATGATCAAATTAGGCATAATTGAGACCCAAATAGGATTTAAAAACAACAACCTAGATATCAAATACGCCATGTTATTACACAACTAGTGGCGTAGTTTAAAATTGATACTTCATGCTCACTTGTAATGCTAATTGAGGCTCAGGCTCTATCAAACCAAGCTGCTGGATATTATCTCCAAACTGTAGCGCCGAAGAAAAAACCCAAAAGTCATTCCATTGATATTCTGCCAATAACGTTGTTAGCTGACGCTTTGGTTGATCCAACCATAGTCCGAGTAAACTTAAAGATAACGTATCGTTATAAAATTCTTTATTCCACGAAACATTCCATGTGCGGGCATACAGACTGGGGTCAGTTTTAAACTCATTTATATGCTTGTATTGCCATACATTTATTGCGAATAGATGACTCCGTGAAGTGGTATATTCAAAACCAAAAGCAATCTCGAGCTGACCTTCACTTGATATAGCATCCGTTATCAGAGAACGACTAGTCAAAAACTGATCTGTAGAGTAGGCTAAATCCCCCTTCACTAATAGCCTATCAATTGCCCAGACTGCTGATAGCGCCCAAAAGTCATAACGTGGCACTATTAGTTGAATGCTCTCTTGATCAAAAGGATTAAGCCGTATATGTGGTGTATTTCCATAAAGATGAGCATACATCAGAGAAAGGTCAAACCCTTCCCAGTGCTGCGTCAGGCGGAAACCAAACTCTTCATGCAAACTATCTTCGAGCTCATTTGTAGCGGTTCGCTCTTTATGTTGATAAAGATCGGTCAAGGGTTTTGGCAAATAGATTAGTTCTATCTCACTCTTATTTAGATAACAGTTAAACACAGCCATATGTTGCGAGGTCCGGATTTCACTAAAGTCGGTTAACAAGGGCTGTGTTGCATCAATTGGTGCAATGACATCAACTGCATAACTCCCCTCTACTGCCCCCCAAAACAAGCTCTGTTGACCAAGTTTTATCGTGCAGTCATTAACGCGATATTGGAACCATGCAGCATTAAGGCTTGCGTTACCGTAAGAGCTTTGCCCAGTACCTACAAGTAAGTCAGCTACCAGAAAGTCACCTTGATTAAAGTATTGGTACTTTGCGTCTAGTCTGAGATAACTTGAGGTCCACATAGCCGTTTCGTACTTCATTCGCAAACTCGACCGTCTTACCTCTGTTTGATGTAAATCTACATTATATTTTAGGTCTCCTTGCAAACTAACACGTAAGTCTTTAGGCCAAGTCGTAAAAGATGAGGCTTGATCATTAAAATTCTTATCCGATGAAGAGTACAGGCCGAGATTTTCATCAGTCGCCAAAAAAGGCTCTTCAAAAAGAAAGTCTTCTTCTGATAAATGATCGTCACCTTCTAATAAAGCGTCTTCATCTTGCTCAACACTACCTGCCTCTTCTTGACCCAGCGTTTGACCTGTATCCGCTAACAAAAGGTCATGAAGCGAAAACATGAAAATAACGAATACAAACATGACTTTCATTTAAAGTATTGACGTAAGGAAGCAAGTGTCTCTTCTCTAAACGCAAAATCATTTAAACTTCTTTGTGTTAAAAAATCTGACTCTACTTTCACTCCCATGGCTATTTTTAGTGTTTTCAGCCGAGATAAACGATTTATTTTAAGGTTATAAATTGTCATATCGCGCGCAAGCCATAAACCTTTAATATTTTCAAAACCTTTAAACATAATCCTCTTAGATAATTTAGCGTGCCGGTCGTAGGTTTGAACTTTAAGCGCAACCAGCCTTTCTTTTTCAATCCAGAAAAGTAATTTGCTGTAGTGTGTTTTTTTAAGTCTAACTGCTTTGGGTTTGGCCTCTATGACCCAAACTTGATGACCGGAATAACTGCCTTCTTGCAAAATGTCGTAATCATATTCGTCAGTCTTGCCACTTTCCATATCTTCTGTGGTAAATTCCGACCCGAAAAATGCAACTGGCTCTTGATCTTCACCCGAACCACTCGCCATTCTTTTTACTTTTCCTAGTGCAGATAAATACAACCACGACTCAGTATTTTTTAAGTCGTCATCATAACTATACGTCAGCATACCAATGCCTTTTTCACGCGCAGGTTCAAGAACAATCGAAATAGATTGACTATCTTTCTTATGCTCACCATTTTGTCTAGTAACTGATTCCATGAGCTTAATTCTGGGTGATTCAGTACAGCTTATTTTTTTATTTTTCTTAGCAAAAGGACAGGAAGATAAATGGCTTAGCGATAATGTTGAATCAGCAACAGCGCGTTGTTGAGTATCTACCTTGTCCATAATATCTTTTGCTTGATTTGCAAAAATGGAACTTGATGATGCCATTAAAAGAAAACCTATCAGGAGCGACATATTATGTATATTCACGCGACTTCCTCCTCACACTTTAAATCACCGACCGGCTCCTTTTTCTTGTCCTCTATTTTAGCCAGAAATCGTTTGCGGCCTAGGTCTGGCTTTAAATATGAAATTAGAGCCGGTAACAATAAAAGGTCTGAAGACAAAGCAACCACGATCGACAAAGATCCAAAAATACCTGTTTTCGCAAGCCCCATATAATCTGAAAAAGCTAACATTGAGAAACCAATCGCTAAAATAAGCGTAGTAAAAGTAACGGCTTGGCCCACTTCTGAAATAGTACTCTGCAAAGCTTGTTGCACATCACCTAACTCAAACCAGGCATCACGATAATGCGCAATAAAGTGAATTGTATCGTCGACAGCAATACCGATTATCAGAGGGGCAATAATTAAGGTATCTGTATCTAAAGGAATACCTAATAAACCCATCACCCCAAACGTAAAGAATGCAGGTAGTATATTCGGCAACATAGATATCAACCCAGCCTGAACAGACCCCAATGAAAACATCATCAAAAAAGTAATAATTAATAATGCGAAGGCAAAGCTTTTAATTTGAGTCCAACTGATATGATCAATTAACTCCATCATTAATGATAAAGCACCCGTCACACTAACTTTTAGATCAGGATAAGTGGCTTTTAGGGGCTCAAAAAATGTATCTAGATCAGTTTGCACTTGCTCAAAAAAGTGAGTGTATTCGTAGGACCCTTTATTCTTCAATTGTATAGAGATATGGCTCTGAGAATAATCATCACTAACAATTTCGCGCCGATCTTCCGCGTTCGCATTATCAAACAGGTACAGCAATTGCGCTGTTAGTCTTGGGTCATCCGGAATACGTTTATATTCATCATCACCTTCATGCATCACTTTATTAGTATCTTTTACAAAATCCGAAATAGAAAATGTCTTCACGACAAATTTAGGATACGTCAACTCAAGATGAGCCTGGATTTCTTCTATCTTTTTAAGAACATGCGGGTCTTTTAATGCGTCGGGTTTACCAAAACTAAGCATGAACTCTAAGTTTTGAGCCCCCATCATTTGCTCATCAACCAAGTCATATGTCACCCTGATTGGGCTCCCCTCCTTAGCCAATTCAATCAAATTCGAATCAATTTTAACTTCAGTAGTACCATAGACAAACAGAGCGAATACTGAGCAATAAACGGAAATAATTAAAAACTTTCTTCGTTGTGCAAATGCAGGAATACGGCTCAAGAAAGTCTGCATTTTACTCACGGCCCCTACGATATTATTCTTGCGTTGCTCTATACGCTTAGCCGCTTTTTTATTGTAGGGGTGCCAAATATCCAGCAAAACAGGTAATAGAAACAAGGTGAAAAGAAACGCTACGAAAACGCCTAGTGCCGAGTTCAAACCAAACATGCCAATTTGCGGAATATCACTTATCATCAAAGCTGACATGCCCGCCATTGTGGTGATAGTGGTCAAAAATATTGGTAGGCCAGTTTTCCGATAAGCCTTTTTCATCGCCTCTCGATGCTCCCAACCTTCTTGCCGAAACAATAAATATGCACTGAGTACATGAACACAATCAGCAGTGCCAACCGCTAAAATCAGCATAAAGGATAGCGTCACCATTGTGGATAAAGTAGCGCCTATCATGCTTAAAAAGCCGATGGACCAAAATGCTGAACATGCAATCACCAACACAGGCCAAACAACCGCACTCCACGAACGAAACAACAACCACAGCAAAGCCACAACCGCTAATAACATAAGCCCAAGTAAAGCTGCAGCTTGTGCCATATTATTCATTGCAAACTCCATCATGGCGGCATTACCCGTAAAATGAAATTTAAACGCCTGATACTCGGGCAGCGCAGCAAGACTTCGTAACTGACTCATAAAATGCAAGTATTGATCCATTTGCATTTCTTGAAATTTGATAGGAGCCTTTGCACCTTCGAAACCTGTATGAACACTTTCTGAAAACTCAAAGTCATCTTCCGACAACAGGTCATTTTGATCTGTATTTTCAGTACTCTTCTCTAATGGGAGCACGCCGAAATCAGTTTTTAAGCGAATCCCTGCATACCTAAAATTATCCGAAAAATACGTTAATTTAAAATTTTCTTGTGTAAGTGCAATTTGACGTAAAGACTCACGCTCTTGAGAAGTGACAGGATAATCAGATGACAGTAATTTCTTAGAAATCAAAGTATCGCCATCAGCTATCTGATACCGTGCATTATATAAACTATCTATTTTAATTATACGGTTAAATAGGTTTTCATTTCCCCCGACCAGTGATGCTGCCAATTCAGGTTTTAGGCCTAAACTTATATCGTGAAGTGAGGTATGAAATGATTTAATCGACTTAATTGAAAGTTCGGAAAACACATCACCGTCACTCGCTTCATAAACAATATAGATACCATCATCACTACCAAACTGCTGTCGAAATCTATCCAAAGCAATTTTGGTAGGGTCATCGTCTTGGAACCAGCTTTCTAAGGACATATCCATTTTAAACTGAGTGAGCATGCCATAAATGAATACTACGGACAAAACCGCGAAAAAGGTGATGACTAAGAAACGACGCTTCAATAAACTGCTCGGAGCTTGTTCAAAAAAATTATTTAATCGTGTTAAAGAGGTTTGCACGTATAAACTCCATATTAATTATATCCTGATATTAAAAATATAGTATTCAACTATATTTTGCTAATCTTAAGCCTGTCATTTGCCAGCGTTGATGGGGGTAAAGAAAGTGACGATAGCTCGGCCGTATATGTTCTTCCGCACTCAAACAGGACCCACCTTTAAGCACCATTTGATTACACATAAATTTACCGTTAATCTCAATTACGGCTCCATCAGACTCTTTAAAGCCAGGATAAGGCGTATGGGAACTCCTAGTCCACTCCCAACAGTTCCCATGTAATTGGGATAATGTCAAACCGTTCTTTGATTCATTATCTTTCTTATGATTTTGTGGGTGCAGTAAACCACTTTCAACATAATTACCCTTTTTCAAGGCTTGAAATTCAAGCGCATACTCAAGTTCATACTCACTTGGTAAACGGCATTTTTTCCAACGAGCAAAAGCATCTGCTTCGTAATATGAAAGGTGGCAGACAGGTTCATCATCATTCAAAATCTGTAATCCATGAAGCGTGAATTCATACCAATCGTAGCCTTTTTTCACCCAATATAACGGAGAGTACCATTGATTAGACTCAAGATGAGACCAACCATCCGCTAACCACAATTCTGGACGTAAATACCCGCCATCGTCTATAAACTCAAGATACTCTCCATTGGTCGTTAAACGGTTAGCCAAAGAAAAGGGTAAAAGCAGGTAAGGGTGTGCCGGTGTCTCATTTTCAAAATAGAAATCGTTCTTTAAATTTTTTGTCGGTGCTTTAGAGCCTATATAAATTTCCCCTCCCTCAAAATACGAAAAATAAAGAGCTGAAGAAACCTCAGATTTATCGGCAATTGTCATGACGTTTGTTTGGTAGGCCGGAAATATCGGATTACATGAAAAAGCATGCTTAATATCCGTCAGCAGCAACTCTTGATGTTTTTGCTCATGATGAATACCGAGCACCAATCGTCTAGTAATTTCCTGTTTTATATCTGCGCTATAAGTCTGCATCTTAATCAATAAAGCAATAATTCGCTTGTTAACCTCTGCTCTATACGCCACCACAGTCTCGAAATCAGGTCGTGTGAGCATAGAACGAGAGTGCTTAAGGTATTGATGACCTAAACCATGATAATTATCATTGAATATAAGTTCATATCCCGGATCAACAGGACAGTAATTCGCAACAAAACCTTTAAGTAAGAACATTTCAAAAAAACAGCTGGTATGCCCCAAATGCCACTTACTTGGACTAGCATCATTCATAGATTGAACGCTGCAATCTTCACTAGAAAGAGGCAAAACCAAGCGGTCTGTTTGAGAACGAATTACAGTAAACTGATTAATTAGTTGAGCAGAAGTGTCTAATATTGATACATCAAATAACACAGATTTCTATCCCTTTTTTTTATATTTAGAGCATTAAAACCTGTTTGATTTTTATTGTCTAGTAAGCTGAATGAAATATAAACCACAGATACATTTTAATAATTGACGGGTATACGTTGTTGGTGACGAAGAACGGAATTCGCGTGACTAACGATTATAGGAACAGCCGAAAAATAGTGTCGCTGGGGAGTTCTATTACTTAGCAGTGGACTGCTTTCTTGGCTTTCTTGGTTTTCTTGGCTTTCTTGGTTTTCTTGGTTTTCTTGTAAATCGTTAAATATAGTTTCATGTCCTTGCGATTAGTTGGCCTCCATTTGTGTCCATAGAGTTTAGCCAGCCCTATTCTTTAAATTTTAACTTCCCGCCATAAGCTTCCCACGAACCCAAAGGAGCGCTTTAGCTATGTGCCCAGCGGTTTTTTGACTGACGAGATAGGATCGCTAACGGCCATATACCGATACTTTGTAGCTTTAAATTAGATTAAATTTCATCGGATCACGGCTTGCGAGTTATTTAGTGTTACCTTTCAATATTTTTAGATATTCTCATTTATTTAAATTAGGCGTAAATTTTAAAGCCTTATCTCAAACCACTTATCCGGCCATGTTAATAACAATCAGCTCCTCATAATCTATTACTCGCCCCCTTTAATCTACTTTTCATAAACTTTCTGGCAAAATATGGTTATCAAAAAAATGTGGCCGAGATGCCGCAATATCGGGAATTCCAGCTAGCTTGATGGTTAAATCAGAATGGCTACGCTAACCCTGCATCATAAATTCCAACCAGTAATAATGTGACAGTCCATGCTTCATAAACTGTTTGTAGGATTTTTCTGCAACGGGTGATGGTTTGATACCTTTAATATTTCGATTTAGAAATGCAAGCCATGCTTCTTCGTTTTCAAGGAGAATATAAGGCGATGTAAAAATAACATGCGAATCGAATTGTTCACTGATCGGTGGAAGTAGTCGGATCAACCATAATTCACCGGCGTTAAACGGGTATTCATCAGGGCCAACACAGTCGTAATGTTATTTGTAGAACATATCTTCTAGATGCCATCGCCCTTTATTAAAATCGACTACTTTGTAATTCCTGGAACTCCTGCGACAATAATTGCTTCGTTTTTTTGAATTCAGCAAGATTGACTACTTTTTTGATTGTGGCTTCCTAAGATTTTTGCTGATCTTTGTCGCAATTTTTCGCATGATGTATTGTTGTCTGTAAAGAGTAGTTAATGTCTTTGAATCTTAAGAGCATACCTTAATCTTACCGGAGAGTTTCTGATTGTTGGTGTACAGCATAATTTAATAAGCTTGAGTTAGAAATATGAGTAAAACCGGACGAAATGCCCCTTGCCCTTGTGGTAGCGGAATGAAATATAAAAAGTGCTGTTTATCGCAAGATTTAGAAAATAAAGCACAAGAAAGCCAAGCGAAAGTGATCAACCAGACTATCGAAGAAGCAGTGGCGGGACAGCAGTTCGAATCGTTGGATGATGCCCAGGTATTTGTAAATCATAAAGTACAACAAATGAATGAAAAACCAAGCGAGGATCTGGGTGGCTTTTCGCCTAGCCAATTGCACCGCTTACTTTATTCACCGCTTGAAGAACAAACACTGATTCAATGGCAGGTGACTATTTCGAACGAAGCCTTGAATCAAGCGCCTATTTTTTGTATTTATCAATGTCTTAAACACTATCTGCAGGAGAACAAGGCAAAAGCCACACTCAAAGGCATGTTGCCCAAAGTACTGGTGAAATTTGTCCAGACTGAGTTTGAGACTGTTTTTGGTAATGAAGCGCTGGATTACCGTTATAACAAAATTAACAAAGAACAAGACTTCAGAGAACTACATACTGGCCGCTTGATTTTTGAATTAGCCGGTTTGATCCGTAAGTACAAAGGCCATTTTGTTCTTACAAAAAAAGCACTGAAATTAACAGACAGCGAAACGTATAAACTGTTACTTACGGCCTACGTAAATGATTATAACTGGGCCTATGATGATTATTTCGAAGACGCTATTTTTTTCCAAACCGCCACGTGGTATTCATTGGTCAAACTATCTCGCTTAAATAACCAGGAAGCATCACTAAGTGATTTCGCTGAAGGTTTTATAACGGTATTTCCAGCTGTATTAAATTCATTTGAAACGACGGAATACCAAACTTGCTTAGATTCAGCGTCTTATGCTTATAAAATACGCATGATATCTCGTTTTTGGGTATTCTTTGGTTTAGTTACCTTGAAGAGCAAACGATTTACCAAAGAATATAATGCCAAATTTGTTGCAACAGAGGTGTTAAGGCAGGTTTTTGCGTTTAAAATAGCTTGAAGTGTGGTCGAGTAATAAAGTCGCATACTGAACAACGCAATAAGCGGCATTCCACCGATCAAAGATTTAGCCTGAATAAAAATAAAGTATCATACTGTAACGCCTTTCGATTACTTATAGAATGAGTGTGTTGCATCGACCGGTTGAAACCACAACTCAAAGTCAGCATTACTGCGATGCTGCTGAAAGCAGCGCTAATGCTCACGAGCCTTGGTAATTCATTTTAAGTTGCAGAAATTCTTGCTAATGTGAAAAATTATTGATACCCGAGGCGTATCAGGTTACACTTCTTTCATGATTCTATCGTTTAAACATAAAGGTCTTGAGAAATTCTTCAAACTGGGGAAAACCTCCGGCATTCAAGTGAAGCACTCAAAGCGGCTTAAGCTTATTTTAGGTCGCCTTAATGCCTCTACATCTCCAAATGATATGAATTTACCAGGATTATTTTTGCATCCGTTAACTGGTAATAGATCTGATATATGGTCTGTTCGTGTTAGCGGTAATTGGAGAGTGACTTTCCGGTTTAATGGAGAGCATGCAGAAATCGTCAACTATGAAGACTATCACTGAGGTGAAATTATGCTAATGCACAACCCGCCACATCCAGGTGAAATCATTAAAGAGCTTTGCCTTGAACCTCTTGAGCTAAGTATTACTGCTGCAGCTGAGGCTTTGGGTGTTAGTAGAAAAACATTGTCTAGTATTATTAATGGAAAAGCTGGTATTAGCCCTGAAATGGCGGTAAGGCTTTCCATTGCATTTAATACATCATCAGAAAGCTGGTTAAACCAACAAACCCAGTATGATCTTTGGCAAGCTGAAGCTCATCGTGATGAGCTTCATGTAAAGCCTCTAATTGCGGCATAAAGCATATAACCATGCGCACCAACGGACTCCATAATCTGTCGCGGTTTTTGCAAAGAAACGCAAAAATCCCCGCCATATTATTCCGCCGTTGTGCTAAGCGTTAGGGCTTTTGACAGCTCAAGTTAATGTACATACAATGTACGTATGATTAAATTCGAATGGAATGACGCTAAAGCAGCGTCCAATAAAAAGAAACATGGTA
>ENA-OSET01002109-OSET01002109.1-sediment-metagenome-genome-assembly--contig:-NODE-2109-length-19586-cov-13.102466_pt1 | contig 19586 bp, 15 predicted proteins | sample MGYA00237882_ERZ534229 | MGnify/ENA primary metagenome ERZ534229 (study PRJEB26408, sample SAMN06266212) | sediment metagenome | isolation source: Hudson Canyon methane seep mesocosm | place... | reverse complement strand
GTCTTAAGCTACAAGGGAAGTTGAAGGACAACCCGGGAGATACTTTAAATTTTGGGTTTAGTGATTCTGTATACTGGATTCATACTTCTTTTAGGTTTTCAGAACTTATTTCAGAAAATGAAAACTGGATACTTTCCTTAGATTATGCCCCACTTAAATATATTGATTTATATATTCAAACTAAGGACGGGGTTAAACACATAAGTTCTGGCACTAGCCAGCCTTTTTCTTCTAGGCCTGTTCTTCATCGAAACTTTATATACCCTTTGAAAGGCTCAGGGGGAGATGAATTTGAAATTTGGATGAGGGTGGCTTCCGATAGCTCTGTACAGGTTCCTTTGAGTTTGTGGCCTGCGCAGACGTATTTTGAATATGAGACATTGAGCTCATATGGATGGGGAATATTTTTTGGTATTTTAACGGCTCTCTTTTTGTATAACTTTTTTCTTTATGTGTCAGTTAAAGACCAGACGTACCTTTATTACGTGATTTATCTTTTGGGCTTGTCTGGGGTCGTTTTATCTTTGAATGGTATAGGTTTCCAGCTTATTTGGAGGAATTATGAAGCCTGGAATCAATATGCACTGCTGGTATTTACATGTTTTGCGGTTCTTGGGGCGCTTCAGTTTTCCCGATCCTTTTTGGAAACCAAAAAACTCATTCCAAGGCTAGATCGTGCAATCCTCCGAGTTGTAAATTTGTCGGTTGTTTCAATTTTTGTCGGATTTCTTGTTCTTGATGTTAGCTTTCCCAAAATGGCAGGGTCGGTTGCCGCTTTATTTGCCCTTGTGTTAATTGCAATTGGGTTGAAAACTTATAAAGCAGGCAGTCCAACAGCACCTTACTTTTTGATTGCATGGTCGCTCTTTCTTTGCGGTATTTTAATTTACCTATCCAGTGTTTTTGGTTTTGTGCCTACGAACTTTTTCACTGAAAGTGCGATGCAGTATGGCTCGGCTGCGGAGGCAATTCTTCTTTCTTTAGGTCTGGCTCAAAGAATTAAACTTGAGAGAAAACTTAAATACGAGGCACTTGAATCAAAGCATCACACCATACTGAAATGGCAGCATGCTGAGAAAAAATTATTAGATCGTGCAAGCTATGATGCCTTAACATCGCTACCTAACAGTACTTTACTTTATAAATGCATTGAAGATTTGAAAACAGCTAAGTTCGGAGCGATAAAATCATTTGGTCTGGTTGTTATACACTTTGATCATTTTCATGAAATAAACAAGACTCTGGGTAAAAGTAATGCTGACCTGCTGTTAATTCGTGCCTCAGATCGATTGGCTCATGAAGCGGGGAGGGTTGATCATGTTTTACCTATTGACCGTACCAATGATTATTTTCATTTTTTGTCAGTTCTTGACGGAGTTAGTTTTGGGGTCTTGGTTGAGATGAGTGAAGATACTCGTGCTCCTCACTTAGTTGCTGAGCAACTATTGGAGGTTATGAAGAAACCCGTCGAGCATGAAGGGATGCACATTGATATAAATGCAATTGCAGGTATTGCGTTATACCCTATTCATGGTGAAGAGCTTGATTCTTTGGCTCAACATGCAACGATAGCATTAGAAAATTCTAAAAAATCATCGCAGAAAATATCTACTTACTCCCCTGATCAAAACTACTACAGCACTCGCCGTCTGTCGTTGATGGGAGACTTATTAAAAGCAATAGAGTCGGATTCTCTTACATTGTTTTTGCAACCTCAGGTAGATTTAGAAACTATGAAAGTAGTCGGAGCCGAGGCTCTGATTCGCTGGAGTCATGATACTCATGGGTTTGTTCGACCTGATGAGTTTATTCCAATGGCAGAACAGTCTGGGTTAATTCGCCCTCTAACAGCATGGGTGCTTGATAAGATCCTCCAGTACGATAAAAAGTTTCAGCAATTGGGGCAGGATATTCAATTGTCGATTAATATATCAGCTAAAAATATTGTTGAAGTTAACTTTGTTAGAAATACATTAAACAAATTGATTGAATACGGTGTTTCACCTGACAGAATTGTATTTGAAATGACTGAAACAGCCATGATGGATAACCCTGAAAAAGCAATGGGTGCTCTTAATAGTCTTAGTGAACTTGGCGTTAAATTGAGTATTGATGATTTTGGTACGGGTTATTCTTCTCTATCATACCTAAATCAGCTACCTGTTGATGAATTGAAAATTGATCGCTCGTTCGTCACCAATATGATTCAATTTCCTCAAAACAAAAAAATTGTAGAAATGACCATTAACCTTGCTCATACACTCGGCCTATCTGTTGTTGCAGAGGGTATTGAGGATAGAGAAACCTTGTTGCAGCTTAAGGCGTTAGGCTGTGATGTTGCTCAAGGTTACTTTATAGGAAGACCTATGCCAGAGGAGGCGTTTCTGAGCTGGCTAGGGAAACAGCCAAAGAGCAAAGTCACATCAATATATCAGACCGGTAAGATTTAAGGCTCTTTCTCAATTGGCGACTTTAATATTTCAGCTATACTGCTTTAAGAGTTGTTATGCAGAATAAAAAGGAGAAGCTCAGAATGGCTGAAACGGCAAATAAATTTCGCTTAGTTACTCGAAGTGATTTTGATGGTTTGGTTTGTGCAGTTTTACTTAAACATCTAAATTTAATCGATGATATTAAGTTTGTTCATCCTAAAGATATGCAGGATGGGGTGATAGAAATATCTGACCAAGACATCTCTACTAACCTTCCGTATGTGGAAGGTGTTCACCTGGCGTTTGATCATCATTTATCTGAAACAATACGGAACGAAAAAAAAGATAATCATATTATTGATCCTGAGGCGCCTTCAGCGGCTCGTGTAGTTTATGATCACTATGGTGCAGAGAAGGCATTCCCTGCTGAGTGGAAAGATATGATGGAGGCGGTCGATAAAGGCGACTCAGCCCAGTTCAATAAAGATGAAGCTTTGAACCCAAAAGGTTGGGATCTTCTCAACTTCTTAATGGATGCGAGAACGGGTTTAGGACGTTTTCGAGAGTTCAGAATTTCAAATTACGCATTAATGATGGATTTAATTGATTATTGTCGAAATCATAATATCGATGAAATTCTTGCTCTGCCCGATGTAAAAGAGCGTGTTGAGCTTTATTTTGATCAGGATGCAAAGTTTAAAGCGCAAATAAAACGTTGCACCACCGTTCATCAAAACCTTGTTGTGCTTGATTTGCGTAATGAAGATACCATTCATGCAGGCAATCGCTTTGTTATTTATGCCTTATTTCCTGAGTGTAATATTTCCATTCATGTGCTTTGGGGGCTAAAACAACAAAATACCGTATTTGCTACGGGTAAGTCTATTTTTGATAGAGGCTCTAAAACGAATGTGGGTGAGTTGATGCTGGAGTATAATGGTGGAGGGCATCAGGCTGCAGGAACATGTCAGGTGGAGAATGATCAATCTGAAGCGGTGTTGTCTGAGCTTATAAAACGTATTAATGCAGACGGGTAATAGTCTTTAGTACTTATTTTTCACCTCGTTTACTCTTATCTGTCATCCTGCGGCTTGACCGCAGGATCTAATTTTTTTGTGTACTTACCTGCAAGAATGCTTGTGAGCCATGCCTTCAAGCTGATCAAGTTGACGCTTCCAGGTCTGTTGCATTTCTTGGTTAAAGTCTTCTCCCAATATTGTATTTAATGCTTGTAGAAGCGATGTAAAAAACAAACCATACATCCCTTTATCAACACCATATTCATCATGATCTTTAACATCTGATGCCAGATTATTCTCGCAAACCTCCGGTCGAGTTAGGTTATCCATAATGGTTAGAATAATGCCGTTAAACATTTTCCCACGAGAATCCGGGTCATCTTTTTCCCAAAGTGATTCAGCCTCTGGACACACTGCAAAAAAAGTTGAATATGTTAGTGAAAGTAAATTGTCACTTTTATCTTCATCTAGTAACTGTAAGGAGGATGTTATTTGGTGTAAATCATCGTTCATGCATTAAAGCCTGTTTATCTTTATGTAGTTTTAGGATATTCGGTAGTTTCTTGGTGTTATGCCTTCTGAATCTTTAAAAAATCGAAAAAAAGCACTTTCATCATCAAAGCCAATGCGGGTGGCTATTTCAGAAATAGGGCAGTCGCTTTTTTTGAGGAGCTCTTTTGCTTTTTCAAGTCTCCATAACTGAATTAATGATCGGTAGCTAAGGCCTTCTTCAGCAAGTCTTCTCACTAAGGTTCGTGGGCTGATATGTAATTCTTCAGCCATTTGCTTTTGGGATAGAAATATTTGTTGTTCTGCTTTGGTATGCCAGATATCGTCTATTTTTTGTGACCAGCTATCGCTTGCCTGTTCTTGTTTAATCGTCGCTTTAAGTTGTCCTTCTATTATTGCAAACGTTGAGCTATCAGGGTGCTTAAGTTGTGCCTGAAGGTCTTTAATGTGAAAACAGAGGCGATTTACACTGTTGTTTGTATAGACGGGACATTCCAAAAATTGCTCATAAAGTTTTATGGGGTATTTGGGGGTATGTGCAAAATAGATGGATGATGGTAATAATTTTTCTTGAAATAACTCTGCAAAGCGGTGCATAACACAAACCACAACTTCGTTAAAAAAAGGCAGGGCATCTCCAAACTCTTTGTCCATTTGGTAGTCAATAAATAAGTCGTCAGAAGATACTTGGTAGTCAAAAGTTAGGCCTGGGGCACTGGCAAACAGAAAGCGAGTTAGTAGATCTAATACCGAGCCAAAGTCTTCTGATGTGGGAATGGCGAGTCCAAGCAGGCCTACATTAGTGAAGCTAAACTGCTCTGCCACCAGAATACTGTCAGGAACACCTGTGTTATTAAAATGAGTGCAAATTACAATGAGGCGCTGAAGCTCTTCTCCAGAAATCGTGGCATCAGGGTTTACAAGTTTATCAGTATCTATGTTCATGAGCTCAAGAAGTGTGGAGGTATCTACACCGTAATGTTCCCACGACTTTGCTGCTGTGTGTATATAACTAATGGGGTACTGGTAATGCTCAATATTCGACATGGTCACAATATGATGTAGTGTGGCGTAAATTGCAAGTTTATTGTCGTCAATCGTACTTAACGGCTTAACGATAGATATCTTATAGTTACTACAACAGAGACAGAACTAAAAAATAAGCGATAAAAAAATAATAAAAACCAAGCATAAAAATAAGAGTCGCAAATGGCTCAATAAATAATAATGATCTGATAACAGACACTAAATCAACTTTAAAGCAAGGTAAGGATTTATGAATACTCGGAGTGTAATCCGGTGCTGTGTCGTGAGTGCAATATTTACATTATCTGTTAGTGCAGCAGAGAATACTCAAAACCTCACATCAAAAGAGCAGGGCTGGGCCGTTCGTTTTACAAGCCCTGTCTTGAATCAAAAGGAGGTGACATCATCAGAAATAAGATATCGATTCTTTGGTCACACTAAAGATGGTTTTTTTCTGTCCCTTCATGTCGAGCCTTTTTTTGATCAGCGAAAATTATGTCGGGAGCAACATATAGTTGATGGGAGTAGTTTTCTTGATATTGTAGACCTTCAATCTGTACGAATGATTGATCAGGATATTCAGGAGGTGCACTATAATGCGCGGATCCAGTATAAAAATACTGAATATATGATGCCCAATACTCATTACTATTTTTCAGTAAACGGTCATTGTGCAGACCTGCATTTCGGCGCAACCCCGACCTACGACACTCATCATGAAAAAAGCTTTGATCAGCTGGCTAAAGAGCTGAAGGATAGTTTATTAATTACTGATAGGATGTAAGCAAGGTAGGACGAACGTTAACTATCACCTTAATTGCACTCTTTAAAATATAATTAAGGTGATAGTCAGCGTTTTTATGTTTTCTGTTACGTTTGTATTCATTGATACTTGATACTACACGCATTCTATAGAGCGGGGATTTAAGTTCACGTTTAACTTCGCTTTCCATTGTCGGCAGCCGACCTTTCTTTTTTCTGCTCATTCGATTTTATCCTGTTAGATAGTTAACCTTGTTTAGTGACTGAGTCTAGCGCTTATATTATCTAATTTAACAAGGTAAGTTGCAAAAATATTCCTACATATACAGTATTTCATCACAGATGATTAAAGATAAAGGTTATCATTAGCGCTTAAGAGCACTCAATGAAAAGCGAGTCTGTTATTTAGAGTTGATCTTAAGGAAAGAAAGGATATCTTCCACAATCCCTTGGGTAACGTTGTTATTAATTATTTAATAACGGCACACCCTTGGTCACAATAAATACAAATAAATTTTAAGAGGAGATAATGAATGAGAATCGGTAAACACGGAGCATTGAGTGGTTTATTGGCTTGTTCCCTAGCAATGTCAGGCTGTAGCCAACTACAGTCGACTCAGGAAACGACTGAAACAGCAAAAGCTAAAAATGTCATTATGATCATTGGTGACGGCATGGGACCACAGCAGGTAGGACTTCTGCTCTCCTACGCCCAGCAGGCCCCTAACTCCGTCATCAAAGATAGAACGACGGCATTTGACCGCATTTCAAGCAATGGTCAAATGAGTATTTCAATGACCAATGCAAATAATGTCTTAGTGACTGACTCTGCGGCATCGGCTACTCAGCTCGCAACGGGTAAGTATTCAGGTTCTGAAATGATCGGCGCCGATAAAGATGGAAATACCGCCGAGAGTATCCTGGAAAAAGCGAAAAGGATGGGGAAGTCAACCGGATTAGTTTCTGACACTCGTATTACCCATGCAACACCTGCTGGATTTGCAGCACACCAAAGTCATCGTAGTAAGGAAAATGAGATCGCTGTTGATATGCTTGATAATGATGTCGATGTGATGCTTTCTGGTGGCCTGCGTTACTGGATTCCTAAAGAGGCGAATGATAAACAATCTGCTGTCCGCAAAGAACTGGAGCAGCTGACTGAAGGCACAGTCAGAATTAAATCTAAGCGTAAAGATAGTCGTAACCTGATTAAAGAAGCGCAGCAGCAAGACTACGCATTAGCGTTTAACCGGTCACAAATGGATAAAGCCGAAGGTAAAATACTTGGCCTATTTGCTTATTCAGCACTACCCGATGGGATTAAAGAAACGAAGACTAAAAATGATCCAAACCGTACAATTCCGACACTAAAAGAAATGTCTGCCAAAGCTATTGATTCACTATCGAGTAACGAAAATGGTTTCTTTTTAATGATCGAAGCGGGCCAAATTGACTGGGCAGGGCACTATAACGATACCGGCACCATGTTACATGAGATGCTAAGAATAAATGAAACTCTGGAATACGTTCTGGACTGGGCAAAAGGTCGTGATGATACTGTTGTTATTGTAACTGCTGATCACGAAACAGGCGGCTTCGGCTTCAGCTACTCTGCAAATGACCTGCCTCACAGCCGCGATTTACCAGGAGACGTGTTTGAAGAGCAACAGTTCAAGCCTGCTTTCAACTTTGGTGATGTATCAACGCTAGACAAACTTTACGCGCAAAAATCCAGCTATGCTGATATTTTCTACGGTAAATTTGATTCACTGAAAAAGGATCAACAAACACCTGAAAATCTTGCCAAAATCGTCAACGAAGAAACAGAGTTTGATATTACCGAAGAGCAGGCATCGCGTATACTTGCTACAGAAAACAATCGTTATTATACCGAAGGGCATAAATACCTAAGTTCTAAAGTGGTTCCAAAAATGGGTGCTAACGATGCGTTTTTTGTTTACCAAACTGATGACAATCGTCAAAACTTGCTAGCACGAGAAGTTGCAGAAGGGCAAAACGTTGTTTGGGCTACCGGCACTCATACCAGCACCCCTGTTTTGGTTTTTACTCAGGGCCCAGCTAACACTGTAGCGCCATTTAAAGGGGTTCTACATCATACTCAGGTTGGACAGAAGGCAATTGATGCATTAGGGAACTAATTCCAATGTAAGCATCTTAGCTTGAACATATCCGATAACGTATATCGGATATGTCTTAACCCTCGTGAGACAGCTGGTATTACCTATATGAAGAAAATGAGCGGCTTGCACCTTCAAGTTAACCCAGGTTCCGATAACCTTGTTTAGTAATGGTGACTGGAGCTTATAGTAGATAATCTAACAAGGGATTTATCGATATTTAGCTAAGGTTAAAACTTGGGAGTAGGTCTTGTATTGTGCACTCAGGCAAAATACAAGTCCCGCCCCAGTTGCTTTTATTTGTGTCGGTAATGTTGATCTTCGTACCTTTAAAATCAATTAATGGCCATAGATTTCCATTCGTGTATTTCCAATTACAAGGTCAGAGATGGCTAAAGTCCCTATTGATGTACCACCGATTTCAAACGCGCCCACATCAATGTCGAGTTCAAAGGCGTTAGTGACCAATACAAGCGCTTCGCCAGAAGCAGCATTTGAATTGGTACTTTTGCTAAGCGAAGAATGTATAAATGCTGAGCCGGTAGCAGCCACAATCGCTTGTTCTTCAGTATCTGTTACAAGCCCAGTTGAGTTGTCGCTTCCCACGGTGACATCTTTAATCCCTACCGCAAGAAAGTCGATATCCATGTCTTGATCGGTAATATAGAAACCAACTGTTCCATTAAGTGTGTCTGTTGCTGTATCGACTGTCATGTTTAACTTGGTTAAGAAACCATCCATATTGATATTGGAAAGCAATAAAGTGTTCTCACCACTTGTACCGTTTAGCTCAATGCTATCTATAGATAAGTTGAAATCAATAGGACTGCCCGATGTGGAGTGAACATCAATAATTGCATCGCCATCTGAAGCGATATCTATAGTGATGCTGATATCATCTAGAAGTGTTCCGCCTTGACCTCCCAAATGGATGTTGTTAAGCGCTAGGCTCCCTTCATCGGTATAGATTAATGATCCAACATCAACTTGAGTTTCTAGCTCAATGGTTAATCCTGCTTGACCGGTAAGATCTCCCATCACCTCATCATCGAGTTCTTTAAGCTCAGCATGAACTGATGAGGAAATCGTTGCTATTGCGCTAACTAATACTAGTTTTTTCAGGCCTTTCATTTTTTACTACTCCTAATTTATATTTTTATACCCACCGATTGCTGAATTGATAGGCTCGCCTTAAGGCTCTTAAATAGTAGCGATATGGCTATAGTTAGAGGTCATAAAAAAGGACTAGAATGCTCTTTTTTTTGTGATGAAACGCACAAAATATGCTGTATTCTAGGAATGGACAACAAATTGTTTTGACAGGCTAGATTGATTTATTAAAGACTCCTGTTAACTTAAGTAATGACCTTGGTTTAATGTTTGTGCGGGTATTTGGCTAAAGAAATAAATGATAGTAAGTTCCTCCCAACCTTACCAGAAGATACCATGGCCGTTTTGAACTTAGGGGGCTGTTTATTATAGCTTCACCCTTCTTATAATTTGCACTATTCAAAGCAGGCTCTACGTTGAATGCTTATGATTTTATTGCTAACTCGTTTTTATAAAATATGTTATTAAGTACAAAAAATAGAACGCCGGGCGTTCCAGCTAAAACCTTGCCTCGTATTGAGTTAGAAAACCAGCTTGCTAGCTATACTAACTACAAGGTAACTCTGCTAAGTGCACCTGCAGGTTATGGTAAGACCACTCTTGTCATTAAGTTTTTAAAATCAATAGTTACTCGTAGCTGTTGGTATTCAATAGACAAATCAGACAATAACCCTGTTACATTTTGGTCTTATTTAATTCAGTCGCTTAAGCGTTTAGATGTGAATATCGGTAAGAAATCGCTGACGCTACTAAACTCTGATTCAGAAGGCGATCAGCATGCCGCCATTGTACAGCTTATTGAGGACTTGAATCATTTTCAGACTCGCTACTTATTCGAGGAGCATGCAGTATTAGTGCTTGATGATTTTCAAGATATTTGGGACCAGCGATTATTAGAACAAGTAAATTTCTTTCTTGAGTATATACCCGAGAATTTTCACCTTTTTATTACTTGTCGAACCTTACCTCCGTTAAGTGTATCTAAGCGTTCAGCTCGGGGAGAGTTGCTTCTAATAGTGAAAGAGCAACTAAGGCTTACAAATTCAGAAGCACAATTGTATGTTACTGATAAGTCTAAATTGATACTCAAGCAAAATATACTTGATGAATTAGTCTCTGCTGCTGATGGCTGGTTTGGTGCATTACAAATTCTCTGCAGCCATTTAAATACTCAACAATCAATTTCCAATGTTAATGTACAAAGCCGTTTAGCTGACGTTGCACTATTAAAAAATTACATTGATCATGAGGTATTAAATTGCCTTGATCAGAGATGTTATAAATTTCTGGTTTTAGTAGCTCCACTACCTCGTTTCTCGGAAGAAATGATTAAAACCTTAATTGGTGAAGTAGAGGGTACAAATTGGTTACATATATTATTAGACTTAAATATCATCTTTCTCATTCAAGATGACGAAGGATCTTGGTATTCAATTCATACATTAGTTCGAGAACGTTTAATCAACCAATCTTTTGATAATGAGACTCCAGCCAACACCAAGTTATCAAATACATTATTAGGCTGGCTCAGTAAAAGAGGATTATGGTCTGACTGTTTTGAGTTTGCCATACACACACATAATTGGAACACTGCGAGTAAATTAGCCCTTCCTGTTTTGAAAGAAATAATTAGGAGTGGACAATACAACATCGCCCGCGCTTTGATTACTCGCTTCCCAAAAAACATTCTCAATAAAATGCCAAAATTATGCTTATTTGATGTATGGGCTGACTATCAGAACTTAGGACATGATCACGCAAAAGCCAAGCTAGCCGTAATCAAAAATTCGATTCTTGAGATAGAGCAAGACAGTCAAACTCAATGGGAGTGTAGGGGAATAACCTCCCCCGAAGACCTTACTGAATTAAAGAACGTTGTATATATCATAGAGTTTCAGATCAACCTGCTTAGTACGGGGGCAATTAAAAACCATCAAATTCTAAATCGTGTTAAATCTTATGCGGAAGTTCATACGTTTTTTTCAAACTGGTGTTGGAATGGCTTAGGTACAAATGCATTCTTATCTGGTCAACTTGATCAAGCCATAGAGTATTTACTGACTGCATTTTATCAAAGTAAGTTGGATAAAGACGGATTTTGTTTATTAGCAACGTTAGGGTGCCTAGGCCCTGCCCTTATTTTCTCTGGCTTGGTTGATAGAACCTATGAGGTGTGTACAGAAGCTGAACAATGGTCTGTAGAGCATGGGTTTGATGCAGTGGGTTTATTCACAGTTATTTATCGTGTTCGTGCATTGGCATTACGTGAAGAAAACAAACTAAATGAATCACATGAGCAACTTAATTTAATACGTCAGTCATATAGATCAATCGACCCCCTGACTAAGCTTTATCACTTGTGGGCAGAAATGGTTTTAGCATTATGTGACAGAGGCTCCACAAAGAATAGTCGAGAAATAGTGACTAAACTAGAACGGCATTTTAAGAGTCTATATCACGATTGGCATCTAGGGATACCTGACCCAGTATTACTGAAAGCTATTTTAGATGTTATGGATGGTGAGCCTAAATCTCTAATAAAGTGGTCTAAGAGTTTTTGTAAACGTAAGACTTTGTCTCAGGATAATTCACAGCAATATACCTTCGAACTTTTGGTTTATTGTCGTTTTTTATTGGAAACAGGGAAGAACCCTATACCAGACCTTAAATATTTATTAGAACAAGCTTTAAAGAGTAACAACCTGGTTTTAGAACTTAAAAGTGAACTTCTTTTAGCCGTTTATAAATATAAACAGCAAGACCATCATAGTGCTGTGAATTTAATGGAGAGTGTACTTCTAGTATCCGATAAAACTCGGTGTTTAAGAACAGTATTAGATGAACAGTTTTTACTTCAACCAATGCTAGATAATGAAGATTTCATTAAGCAATTGATGGCTAAATTTTCAGGCAGTGGCAACGCTACTTTAACGGCCCTCTTGGGACTAGGATGTATTGAAGACAGCACTAAACCTAGCAATACGACCTTAAAGGTAAGCAATCATATAACTGAACTTACAAAGCGCGAGTTTCAAGTGCTTGGTAAACTCGCTACAGGGCTATCCAATGAAGAAATTGGTAATATACTGAGCATATCAACCGCAACGGTAAAGACACATATCGCAAACATATACAGTAAACTACACGTCAAGAATCGGACGCATGCTATTTCTGTTGCAAGAGAATTAGAGTGGATATAAGTATAAGGAGCATTGGCAACCTATTCTAAGAAGCTCGAAACTACCAATCTAGCTGAGACCAAGCCCCTTCCATAACTACGTTTGATATTCAGTGTAAGTAAACCTAATATGTCACCTAAACCACTCACGGAGACACTATTGATGGATCAAACAAGCTACAGTAATCAATCTCAGTGGGAAGCCATTATGGCTAACCTGCCACAGTCACTACAGTTATCCAGCGATCAACTACCGCAGGAAGAAACCTGGAATTGGAAGGGCAACGGTGTTCATATTGACAGATATGACACCCCGAATGCGAAATGCAAGGTCATTCTGCATCATGGTGTCGGCACTAATGGCCGCCAGATGACTTTGCTTATTGGTCAACGCTTGTCCCTGCATGGTTATGCGGTAGTCGCGCCAGATAATCTCGGCTATGGTGTCACCAAAGTCACACAGTCAAAGGTGAAGTTTGACGATTGGGTAGATTTGTTATCAGACTTGATAGATAAGGAAGTCGAGAAAGACGGCTTACCCGTTTTCTTATTTGGCTTAAGTGCAGGTGGAATGATTTCTTACCATGCTGCAGGCAAGAACAAAAAAGTTAAAGGTATTGTTGGGCTGACCTTTCTCGATGAGAGAATAAAACAGGTTTGCAAAGAAACAGTTATTCATCCATTGATAGCACCGCTCGTGCCGCTTGTGAATGCTTTAGGTAATACCCCTGTTATTAACCGTATTAAGATACCTATGAAATGGGTATCAAAAATGTACACGCTAACGAACGACAAAAAACTACTGAAGAATTTCCTTAAAGATAGAACGTCATCTGGAGCGCTGGTGTCTCTGGAGTTTCTATCCTCATTTATGAGCTACGTCCCACCCGTAGAAGCCAAAGACTTTGATGTTTGTCCCATCCTTTTGGCACAGCCAGAAGATGACCGTTGGACGAGAGAGTTACTTAGTACTTTATCCCTGAAAAATATCAAATCTGAATTCACGATTAAGACGTTAAACAATGCGGGGCATTATCCGATTGAAAGTCCTGGAAGAGAGCAACTTGAAACTTATTTTGTAGAGTTTTTAGAGAGGCACCTTTAAGTTATTTCTTTGTCTTTTTCTTGCAGGAACATTTATAAATTGAACGAATACACAACAAAATTTAAGGTTTGCACCTTTAATTTGCTTAACTATATTGAACCACCCAATGCTTATTATGAGTTAGATAATATCTATACAAAAGCGCAATGGGCTAAGAAAGAAGCTTGGTTGAGTAATCAGCTGTCTGTTTTGGCGGCAGATATCATCGGGTTTCAAGAGGTCTTTAGTCCGGAAGCGCTAAAAACGCTTGTAAGCAAGCATAATCTACCTTTCTTTCAGACAGTGTCTGAACCGGGGATGGATCAATACCCTATTTTCAACCAGCCTGTCGTAGCCATAGCCTCACGGTTTCCTATCATATCCGCTACGGAAGTGAAGGTTAACGAATCACTAATTAAAGAACTAAAGTTACAGCCTGATTTTAATTTTAGTAGAGCGCCTATCAGAGCCGAAATATCAATAGATGGATTCAGTACAATTATCGTCTACGTAGTGCATCTTAAATCTAAACGTTCAAAGTTTGAAAGGGAGACAATCGATCACAGCTTAGATGAAGCTGCAGTGAGAGAGCATATGCTGGCGGATATCCATGGAAGGTGGGCTTCAAATATTCAGCGAGGCACAGAAGCCTCAATGTTATATCAGGATTTTGCAGATCAGATGCGTATTAACGAAAGACCGACAATTGTTTTAGGGGATCTGAACGACACAATTGAGTCTGCGGTGTTGCAGCAATTAGTGGCTGGTAGAAATATGGATAAACTGGGGTACAAGTTTATTTCAGGCTTATCAAAAGAAGAATGCAGATCTATAGCGCGATACTCTCTGTTTGATGCATTTGATTTGAATACGAATGCCAAAAACTCAGAGCGTAAACCAACGCATTATTTCGCTAATAAAGGAAATACTCTGGATTACATTCTAATGAGCAAAGATTTTAATGCGGAATATGACCATAGTCTGGCAACGGTATCAGATTTAGAAGTCAGTAATAATCATTTAGAAAATCCGATATATGAAAATGATGCAGAATGCTCAGATCATGCACCTGTAATTGTAACTGTCGAAATAAGGCTCTAGCTCAAAGTGAAAACGGTTTAGTTCTTGAGTCATGATGCGACTACGTGAAGATGATTATAGATGAAATTTGCAAATTTAAGACGGGTGTAGCCAAGATTAAGAAAATTGGTACATCTAACTATAAGAGTGAGTTCCGCAGTATGTCATTTGCTCCGGGTAATATAACCTAAAGAGTATTATCTAAAATAAGCTAACTTAGCTTGCTAGGCCCTCGGTTTCTGCCGAGGGCTTTTAGGGGGAGGGTTATTTACTTCTTCCTTTAATTTTTCCTCCCTTTATTTTTGCCTCCCCTGTGTGACTAACAAACACTTGGGCCTTGGCTTTTGAGGTTGTTTCATCTTCGTCAATATCCCAAATAATTCGGCTAAGAGGGCATGTTAGCGATTCATCTACATCTGTTTCTGGGACATCCAGGCAGCTGATCGAGAATATAAATTGATCGGTTTCATCTACTACCCCGTCATCGTCTATATCAACGTCAACAAGGAATTCGGGTGTTATATCGCAGAATGGTGTTTTGCCCCCACCCCTAGCGTTATTTTTTCCGCCAAGTTTGACTTGTTTAACGCAGACTTCATCAACTGTACCGTCTTGGTCTGAATCGTAGCCGTTGGTGCTAACATAGCCGAGTGGAATCCAGGCTGAGTTATCATAAGAGCAGTCAACGACTTCATCACCTGTATTGGGAGTTCCATCAGGGTCCTCCACTAAAAGGCATGTAACTTGATCTGCATTGGTAAAGAAGGCAAAGTTCTCTTCAGGTTTTCCAATAGCGCGAATAAACCATTCTTGAGTTGAGATGTACCCAGCATCGGGGTTGGTATCTCGTATCTGTAGGCTAATGTCGCCGTCTAATCCATCACAATCGATAAATCGTGTTTGAGCACCAGGCTCTTGGCCATCTTCATCAGTATCACCATCGCCATCATTATCAATACCGTCATCAGGGTCTTCATCAAACAGTCCATCATTATCGTTGTCGACTTGATTCCAATCAGTCATGGTGATGAATATATTAACCGGAACAACACTTCCATTCGTATGGTCATAACGAACGAATGAGGCGTGGCCTCCGGGTTGGCAATTTACGACACCACTAGCTGCTTTCTTTACGTGAAATATTAGTGTGTCGTGGGGGGATCCTGGTCGAGGGTTTCCATTGCTTTGCGCATAAGTCGTGGTACTAAAAATAACCACAACCAGTAAAACTAGAAGCTTTAAGAAATACATGACTACACCTCATTACTGCAATATTTAATATTTTTTTGTACAGTTTGAGTTTAGTTCACGAATTACATTTTGTTTAAAAAGTATACAAAGTTTTACAGGGATGGGGTAATAGCTTAGGTAAGGTACTAAAGGATATATGATTATTAAGACAGCACTTTTTACGAGGAAATAAAAATTAGATATTAGAAATACTAGGGGTATAAAAGTGGTGGCTACACCGGGATTCGAACCTGGGACCCCATCATTATGAGTGATGTGCTCTAACCAACTGAGCTATGTAGCCGCAACATTTGAGGCGCGTATTTTGTTGTTTTTGAAGGGGGATGTCAACCCCCTTTCCGCATTAATCTACAACAATCGCCAATAATTTATACGTTGAATCTGAAGTGCATTACATCACCGTCTTTAACGATGTAATCTTTACCTTCTAGGCCCCACTTACCGGCTTCTTTGGCACCTTGCTCACCATTGAATTCAATAAAGTCATCATAAGCGGTTACTTCTGCGCGAATAAAGCCCTTTTCGAAATCGGTGTGTATAACGCCTGCAGCTTGTGGAGCTGTTGCGCCTACGCGTACGGTCCATGCGCGAACTTCTTTAACGCCTGCGGTAAAGTAAGTTTGTAGGTTAAGTAGCGTGTAGCCTGCGCGAATAACTCGGTCGAGGCCTGCTTCTTCCATGCCTAGGTCTGCAAGAAATTCGTCTTTCTCATCATCATCAAGTTCTGATATCTCTGCTTCCAGCTTGTTGCATATCGGTACTACTACTGCATTTTCTTCGGCTGCAATCGCATTAACTATATCCAGATATTTATTATCTTCAAAGCCTTCTTCGTCGACGTTTGCGATGTACATAGTTGGCTTAATAGTTAGTAAGTGAACTTCGTGAAGCAAGTCAAGTTCATCATCGCTAAGACCAACTGTACGAACAGGTTTGGCTTCATTAAGGTGAGGAAGTAGTTTTTCTAATATTACAATTTGCTCTTTGGCTGTCTTATCACCACCTTTGGCAATACGACCGATGCGTTTGATAGCCTTCTCAACGCTGTCTAGGTCAGAGAGTGCTAGCTCGGTGTTAATGACGTCAATATCGGCTGCAGGGTCAATTTTTGACGCAACGTGTATAACGTTTTCATCTTCAAAGCAGCGTACAACGTGTGCGATAGCGTCAGTTTCACGAATGTTGGCTAGAAACTGGTTTCCAAGCCCTTCACCTTTAGAGGCTCCTGCTACCAAGCCTGCAATATCTACAAACTCCATGGTGGTAGCAAGTACACGCTCAGGCTTAACAATGGCACTTAATTTGTCTAGACGTGGGTCGGGCATAGGAACGACACCAGCGTTTGGCTCGATAGTGCAGAATGGAAAGTTTTCTGCGCCAATTCCTGCTTTGGTTAGTGCGTTAAATAGAGTCGATTTACCTACGTTTGGTAGGCCGACAATGCCACATTTGAAACCCATAGACTTAATCTCTTGCAAGCGTGTATAAAAATGAGGCGATATTATAACCGTAGAAGGGGGTTAAATAGTAGTGGGGATGTATAAGTAGTAAGAGTGTATAAACAGGGGGGTAAACAGTAAGGACTTATGCTTTGAATGAATGAAGTCTGTTCATGGCTTTTTGCCAGTCACCATCAATAATTTCAGGAAGTACGCGCGCCACTTCATCTGTGACTGCATTGAGTTGTTCGGTTTCTAGTTTGCCAATTCGACCTAAAACATGCCCTGTTACTCTATCACTGCTGCCTGGGTGGTCTATTCCGAGTCGTAATCGGTAGAACTGTTTGTTGCCGCCAAAATGACTGATAATATCTCTGAGGCCGTTATGTCCACCATGGCCACCACCTTGTTTAAGCTTTAGGGTGCCGCAGGGGATATCTAATTCATCATGCGCAACAAGTACTTCTTCAGGTTTGATTTTAAAAAACTGACAGAGTGCGTTTACAGCAAGGCCGCTGCGATTCATGAATGTAGTGGGGTTTAACAAATGAAGATCATGCCCGTGAAAGTTAACCTTGGCATAGAGGCCGTGATACTTTCTTTCTGGGCGAAGGGAGTTACCGGTTGTTCTTGCTAGCTCTTCAACGAAAAGAGCCCCTGCGTTATGTCGGGTGTTCTCGTATTCTCGTCCTGGGTTTCCCAGTCCAACAATTAAACGAATTTTATCCGACATATTCAGAGGCTCCTAAAAGAGGGGGCTTATTCTTCGCCCGCTTCCTCTGTTGCAGCTTCTTCGTCTTCTATTTTCTCGCCCTTAGGCTTGTGTATTGAAGCAACAGGAAGGTTGTGATCTTCGCCGTGCTTAAGTGCAGTAATTGTTACACCTTTTGGTAGCACAAGGTCTGAGAAGTGAATGATGCTTTCAACGTGAACGTCAGTCATGTCAATTTCAATATACTCAGGAAGATCGCCTGGTAAACATGTGATCTCAACGTCACTTGCCTGGTGAGAAATTGCTCCGCCTTCCATTCTAACACCAATACAAGCGTCTTCATTTGTGAAGTGAAGAGGTACGTGTACGTTGATAGGTTGGTCTTTGCTTACGCGCAAGAAGTCAGCGTGCATGATTTCGTCACGTGCTGGGTGGCGTTGAAGATCTTTAAGGATAGCGCTCTCTTCTTTACCTGCAATGTTGATGGTAAGAATGTGAGAGTAAAAAGCTTCACTTTCTAAAGATTTGATAATTTCGTTGTGCTTAAGAGTCAAAGATACTGGCTCTGTTTTTCCACCATAAATGATGGCTGGAATTAGGTTGGTTGTACGACGAAGGCGGCGGCTCGAACCTTTCCCTTTGTCTGTACGAATTTCTGCGTTTACTACAAATGCGTTGCTCATTTGTGAATCCTCAAATTTACATAAAAGAAGCTCTGCATCAAAATCCTTCGACCAGATTAATTGATGTGAACTTTGTTAAGTGATGGCAAAAGCCATCGGCTAATACGAAAGCGAGCCTCCAAAGGAAGCTCGCAATCTAAATTCTTGTCTCTTGGCGTTGTTTGATTAGTGTTGGCTAATCAAACATTGCACTGATTGATTCTTCGTTGCAGATTCTGCGAATTGATTCTGCTAACAGGCTTGCCATTGAGAGGGGGCGAATTTTACCACATTCTAGCGCTTTGTCACTAAGTGGGATTGTATCTGCCACAATTAGTTCATCAATGGTTGATGAAGCAATGTTTTCAATGGCTGGGCCAGAAAGTACTGGGTGAGTAATGTAAGCTACCACTTTCTCTGCGCCATGTTCTTTGAGTGCTTCGGCGGCTTTGCATAATGTACCTGCGGTATCGACAATGTCATCTACCAGTATGCAGGTTTTACCTTTTACATCACCAATGATATGCATAACCTGAGAAACATTTGCCTTAGGGCGGCGCTTATCGATGATGGCTAAATCTACATCATTTAAGCGCTTGGCCATGGCTCTTGCGCGAACAACGCCGCCAACGTCAGGTGATACGACCATGAAGTTTTCGTAGTTTGCTCGTTCGATATCGTCAAGTAGTACGGGTGTGGCGTAAATGTTATCTACTGGAATATCAAAAAAGCCTTGAATCTGGTCTGCGTGAAGGTCAACAGTTAATAGTCTGTCAATACCTACGCCGGTCATCATGTCTGCAACCACTTTAGCGCTAATAGCAACACGCTTAGATCGTACTCGGCGATCTTGACGTGCATAACCAAAGTAGGGGACAACCGCTGTTATTCGTGTAGCTGAAGCGCGACGTAAGGCGTCTGCCATTACAATCAGCTCCATTATGTTGTCATTTGTAGGGTTGCAGGTAGGCTGAATAATGAATACGTCTCTTCCTCGAACGTTTTCATTGATTTCTACTGAAATCTCTCCGTCGCTAAATTTCTCAACAACAGCGTTTCCCATAGGGATGTGGAGTGCTTCAACAACTTGAGCTGCGAGTTTTGGGTTGGCGTTACCAGTGAAAACCATTAACTTAGACACGGCTGATACCTTCAGGGTAGTTATCAAATGTTAGTGTGAGGA
>ENA-OSET01002108-OSET01002108.1-sediment-metagenome-genome-assembly--contig:-NODE-2108-length-19590-cov-9.997386_pt1 | contig 19590 bp, 19 predicted proteins | sample MGYA00237882_ERZ534229 | MGnify/ENA primary metagenome ERZ534229 (study PRJEB26408, sample SAMN06266212) | sediment metagenome | isolation source: Hudson Canyon methane seep mesocosm | place... | reverse complement strand
GACAAGATTGTTAATTATGGTACGGATATAAAGCTGACTAATATTGATGCTGGAATGTTTAAAACCCTAGCCAGTGGTGAGCCGATAGAAGCGCGTTTACCCTATTGTGAACCTTTTACTATGTCTGACTATGCAAAGCTTATATTCAATGTCAATCGACTGGACAATGCAAATATTGAGCATACACATGGGTTCTATAGACGCATTCTGATTATACCGTTTGATAAAACCATTGCCGATGATAAACAAGATAAGTCGTTACACAAAAAAATATTAAACGATAAAGCCGGTGTACTTAACTGGATTATTACAGGAGCTAAACAGGTTATTGCCAGTGAAGATATTTTTATTTCACCAGAATGTCACAAGTTTAAAGCCAAATTTATAAAGGAGACAGATAGTGTTGCTTTATTTCTGGATGATTCAGGCTATGAGGCAAGTGATATAAGCATTATCTATTTATCAAATATATATGCTGATTATAAAGGCTTTTGTATTGATGATGGCTATAGAGCATTAGGGAAAAACAACTTTGGCAAGCGATTACAAGCATTAGGTATTAAACGAGCAAAAGACAATCACAATAAGGATGGCTTCAAAATGGTAAAGAAATATAAACCTTAAAAACAAGGTTAAGAGAAAAAGGTTCTGAACACTATTTAGGAACTTAGGATTTAAGCTACAGACCATTAGTATCAATGGGTGTTAGTCCTAACTATTGATTTTAAAACTTAGTAAAAAATTAGGTCACTTTTAGGGAACCTAAAAACTGACTAAAAAATAACTAAAAGTTAAAAGCACTTATTAGGATGCTAAAGCCTTATGTAGAAAGGGCTATAGCCATAATCCTAAAAACCTAAGTTTACTTTGGAACCTTATTCTACGATGTGTGTTTTTTAATGTATTAATTCAAATTAAATAGGTCACTACTATGGCTGCAACAAAAAAAAGAACCAAAGCAGAAAAAGAAACTAGGGCAAAGCTACTAAATGAATTAACAGCTGCAAAGATGATGAAATCTTCAACTGTAAATGGAATTGCCATATTAGAGTTGCATAATGATACAGATTTTGGTGAAAATGATTTCAGTGAAAAAATTAAAATGGATGTTAAAACCATAACTGAAACAATGGATGCCGTATCGGACAAAGTAAGGGACGGTAATTTATCAAACTTAGAAGATATGCTTGTTTGCCAATCATACTCATTACAGCACATGTTTATGACCATGGTGACAAAAGCTGATAGGACAACTAATGCCGACCATATAGAGCTATTATCTAAACTGGCATTAAAAGCCCAAAACCAATGCAGAACAACAATAGCAACTCTTTCAGAAATGAAGAATCCCAAAAGAGCGACATTCATTAAACAACTGAACCAAGCAAATCAGATGCAAGTGAATAATGATAATTCTGAATCTAAAAACCTGAAAAAAACTACTAATCCTGCAAACGAACTATTGGAGAAAACAGATGGAGAACGGCTGGACACCAGAACGACGAGCGAAACAATCGGAACTAATCAAGACTTGGAAACCGTGGGAGAAGTCAACAGGAGCCAAGACTTTTGAAGGTAAAGATAAATCAAAGATGAATGCTTTGAAGCATGGGGGACGTGGCGCGATGATTAGAAAGCTTGATGCTTCTATGGCTGATTATAATAGGGCTATGCGAGAAATTAAAAACACACTATGTTAATGAACAGTTCTGTATAGAGCAGAGCCATTTGTATAAGAGGTGATTGGCTACCTCGTGTGTTGTTGACGTTTTGTAATGCCTAGAATAGATATTACACCTGACAAGAATAGCCAGAATGTAGTAGGGAGTGGTACAGCTGTAATCCGTGTAATAGAAATTAAATCTTCTGCAATAATCGCTGAACCTAGGAATACATTAGGAATATATGGTTTATGGAAGTTTAATATTAGGCTTAAACTGTCAAACCCTGTTAATGTTGGGTCATTCGTGAGATTTGTATTACTAAACATTGATGCTTCGTTGTCTTTGTATATAAAGCCATATCCTGCAAAAGTAAACCCTCCAAATTCTGGTAATGGTTTATTTATTACAGTTGTGGATGTGGAACTTGTTACATACACATCTTCACCATTAGAGGAATCGTTGAGAATTGTGATGTAGCCAACATTCTCGAGTTGAGCTTGGTCGTCTTAAGCAATATGCTAGCAGTTGTTACAGCATTATCATATTTGCCACGTTCAATTACGCTAGGCTCGATATCAGGAGTTGTATTTTCAAATGTGTACCTGAGTGTTATGACATCGCCAATATTTGCATAGCCAACCATGTCAGGGTTTAATTTTGTAATTGCCGCATTAATCTCCCATGTTACGGGGCTAGCGTGAGAAAATGTTGCCCAGAATAAAAGAGGGACTATAAAAGTCAAAATATTGCATAATTTAATTTACCGTAGTGTTTGTTATGCCTAAAACATATAACTAATTAGGATTTATACCTTGTGTTATGACTTTATAAAATTAGTACCAAAGCTTATACCCTTTTGAAAAATCCTCCTCCCAAACAAACCTAATAATCCGGATAGCATTAGAATTACCGCTGATGGTAAGGGTACAGTTGAAATATTGCTAAACCCTGATTTAAAATCATGCAAAACAAGGTTGTTAAAAGAAATCACATACTGAGTATCTGATATTGAATTAGGCACAATTCCTAAAAAACCTGTATATGTATCAGAAGAAATAGTTAATGCAAGGGGGGTAACATCATTAAGTGCAAGTATTGACAGTTTATAATTTGTTATTGGTGAAAAATCAGAAATAATCGAATTGCCATTCCACCTCGTTATTAAATTAAACCCACCGTTAGTTTTGCCTCTGAATAAGAAATTATCACTCCAGCCATCTTCCCAAACTCCAAATCTAAATTCACTTGTTGATGTTGTATCATGAAGATAGGGGCTTGTATTTGAAGGTATGCTCGCATTTAAGGCATTGGAATAAGTAGTTCCATCCTTCAAGTGCGTAAAATCAATATTTTCAGTAGGATTTTCATACAGAGAATAAAAAGAATCTTCATCAAAAATTAATGTCGCATAAGCAAAATTTGAAAAAACACTAAATATTATTGTTAATAAAATAGCTTTGATTTTTTGTCGAGATAGCTTCATTACATTCATCCTTAAAAAATTCAACACAGGGAATTAGTATAGATACTAGCAACAAAGAACAAGTGCTGGCAACAATAATTTAATTGATTTTTTACCGCAACATATTGTTACTCAATTTATGGTATTGTTGATTGTATTTAGAGTTTTCTTTTACCCGTGATAAGAGGCAAGAAGAAATTACAGGCATTACATAAATACCTATGGTATTGGTTATTTATAAAGGGATAAAACAATGAAAGCATTAAACATACAAGTAGATGATTCACTTTACCCAGCACTTTTAGAAATATTAAAAAACTTACCAGCTAGTAAAATTCAAATACAAGAACAAAGCCCAGACAAAGAACTTAGCTTTGAACAGGCAATGGATTACACGCTCGATAAAAACAAAGAATTGTATAAACGCCTGTCTTGATGCAACTTTTAACATTAGAGCAGGTTTTAACACTTCACCAAGGGATTATTGAGCAATCAGGTGGAGCTACAGGCATTCGTGATAGAGGTATATTAGAGTCAGCTTTGGCTCAACCTTATATGAGTTACGATGGTCAAGATTTGTACCCAACACTAATAGAAAAAGTGGCCGCTTTAGGTTTTTCATTAATTAACAATCACCCCTTTGTTGATGGCAATAAACGTATTGGTCATGCAGCTATTGAGGTGACGTTATTAATGAATGGTTATGAAATACAGGCTGATGTTGATACACAGGAAACCGTTATTTTATCTATGGCCGCTAGTGAAATGAGTAGGGAAGCTTTTTTGGAGTGGTTACAGAAACATATTGTTTCTCGGTAATTAAAATTAATAGCATATAAAAATCAGACAAAATGAATTTACCATCTCTCTCAGATGATATAGAAAAATATCTCTATACTTATAGAGCTCATGTATCAAAAGTTTATGATGGTGACACCATTACTGTAACTATAGAGCTTGGGTTTAATGCTGTACTAAAAGGCGAGAAACTACGTTTCTTTGGAATTAACGCTCCAGAAGTAAGAGGTGATTCAAAGCTTGAAGGTATTAAATCACGAGATTGGTTAAGAAATAGAATTCTAAATAAGGATATTGTTATCAGAACTATTAAGGATAAAAAAGGGAAATATGGTCGTTATCTCGCTATTATTTATCTTGATGATATAAATATTAATGATGAGTTGGTGAATAAAGGGTTTGCTGTGTATAGGGATTATTAAAGGCTTATGCAATGGAAGTAGGGGCATGTAAACTGATACTTTCCCATGGGGCACTCACGGGACACTTAGCGATAAATAGTAGTAACAAGTCACAACAAACAGCAATTGATAAAAACCTATAAGTTGTTGATATATTTATTGTTGTTTGTCATTAGTTGTTGTGATTTGTTGTAAATAACTCACTTTTAATGCGATGGTCGCGAGTTCGAATCTCGCAGGACCCACCACTAATTGTTATATAAATTAAGCAGTTACAGTTAATTCTGGACTGCTTTTTTTATGTCTAAAATTTGCTGTGGTAACTTTTGTGGTAACTTTTTATTGTGGTCATTTAATACGCCTTAGAATTTGAGAAGGTTTTTGGTCGACAATACGTTCAACAGCTTCTAATAGTTCAGATACGTCAGCAGGTGAATAATGAGTTGTTATGTCTCCATTAGTGTGATGCAATAAAACTTTTCGTGTTTCAAGTGGTACCCTTGCATTTCTCAACCTCCTTCCAAAGGTATGTTTAAGATTATGGGGACCTTTAGTATATTCTTCGGAAGTGGGGAGTCCAGATTTTTTCCATGCACTTTTCCAAGCGGTATTATGAATTCGAGTAATTCGTTTTCCTCTGTAAGGAAAAACGTATTCATCATGTTGTCCTCTTTGTTTGTCAATAACAGAAGATGCAACACGATTTAATACCACAATTTGATCTTCCTTATTTTTCTCACCAGCCCACGTTCCATCCTTGTATTTCTTTTTCCGACCCGGTGTAATAAATATACTTGAGTTTAATTCAGGGATTTTTACTTCCCAGTCCCAGCGTAACCAACATATACCCTGTTCTCGTAACCCCGTATTTACAGCAAATAAAGCCATAACTCGCAAATGATCTGGTAAGCTTTTAAATAAAATTTGTTGCTCCTCCCAATCTAAAGGATAAGGAATTGCAGAATCTTCCCAATCTGGCATTTCAAATAAAGGCGGGCAACTTAAAAAGGGTTGTCCATCTTTGTTTCTCCATGATCTTGCTGCCAAAGTTAAAATCCGACGAATAACTGCAAGGTCTCGTTTAACTGTACTGCTCCTAATACCCGCTTTACGCCTTGCTTTAATAAAAGGTTGTAAAGTGCCCATGTGAATATTGGATAAAGGCAAGTCTGAAATAAAGTCGCGCACACTATTTACCGTGACAATATCGCGTGCGATGCTTCGCTTGGTTGATTCTGTAATATAACGACTAGCTGCCTCACCAAAAGTCATGATGCCATCTTGTGATCTCTGCGCGGTTTCTTGCAGATCAGAAATGGTTTTATAAAATTCAATTTCGGCCTCTTCAAAAGATTTTGCTTTTAAACGTTTCCTAATGCGACCATGGTTTTTTATTCTTTTATCGATGCTCCATTCTTTTGTTTTTTTATTAAATTGTAATCCTGATATTTTTTTCATGAGTTTTCTCCAAAAAAATGTATATCAGAACTTACCGTTGCAACTATATGATCAACTGTTATTGATAATGATTCAAGTTAAAAGTAATGGTAATTTGTAATGTTTTTTATGGCATTCATATTCAACTATCGTCTTGAAACATTTTTTACATGATCGAGCTGAATATACAAGGCGTTAACTAGCATTTGTACGATAAAAAATATACGAGGCATTGGTAATCTAATCTATTAGGAAAAAAAACCATAGTGGTGAAAAAAATTCGTATTATTAGTGAGGGAGAATAAAAAATTTTAATTTGTTATTACAGATGATTTAAAATATGCGCCACGAAGATAGGTTAGGTTAAGTCTATAGGCTGTTCGAATGATGAAAATGATACCAAAGCTAATATAATTTGTTGCGTATTAATAAGTTCTAGTTTTTATTACCTTACTTACATATTGCCTTGATTTTTTGACTATTTTTACAATTTCAGATTGTTTCATACCTTGCTTATATAATTTTAAGATTTCTTTAGCAGTGGCTGTTTTTCTTCGGTCACTAAAACTAGCTTCATAAGTAAACCATGTTTCAGCATTCTCAAGGATTTTCTTAATCCAAAAAGGATGCGTACATTTTTCATTAGGTTCTTGTAAGCCTAGAAATAAGCATTTAACAAATTGCTCCCAGTCTTTAGAACAACTGTAATTAGTATTATTTATAGCAGATGACACATAAGGTAATTGTGATTTAATACTATGAATCCATGGGGTTTTAGAATATTTCCAATGTTCATTGATAGTTTTTATGAAGAAAGCATGTTCTTTTTTATCAGTGATTAAATATGAGTTTTGATTCGCCGTTATAGAAATACTGTCGACTTCATCAATAAACCTAGGATTATCCCCCAAATTTAATCGTAAGTTTTTATAGCGAGAAAAATTTTTGGTAGTTTCGGGAGGGATACAGTTTTTTATTCGATTAGCTTTTCTATAAGCAGTATCATTTGAATGTTTAGGTATGTGTAACCTACAAAATAAAAGGTTTTGCTCAGTTTGGCGGAAACAGTTTTTACACCATGTTATTTCAGTAACAGGCAAATAATTATTAATTGCCGTTAAAATTTCCCATATTAATGCCATAGTTTCACAGACAGTGATACGTTCTTGTCTGCTAATAAACTGGTCATCTGCTCCGAAAATATTCTCTTCAGAATAGTCTATTTCTTGTTTTAGAGTATTGTTTATTTGTTTCAGGGTGTTTTTCGAATTTAATAGTCCATTCTTTAAGGGCCAGAGGTTTGCATTAAATAAAATCGAATGGCCAAGGCAATTGGGAGGAAATGCCTCTTTCAAGGGTTTTTCTAGTTTATCGCAAAAAATATTCATTACAATCTTTCGACCGAAGACAGCTTGATTAGTTGCCTTTAAAGGCTTTCCATTAGCGATGGCAGCATTTGTATTTTGTTTAAGAAAGCACAAAAAATCAGTTGTAGCATTCTTAATCTCATCATTAATACCAATTTCTTCAAAATATTCAATGCTTTTTTGTGTTTGGTTAATAAGCATAGAAATATTATTATTCACCGAATGTGGCTTGTGTATGTCTGCTTGACTATGTGCATTAACTGCACTGTTGTTGATTCTATTTATAAAAAAAACTAATTCAGATCCTAAGTTTGTCATGTGTTTTGTATAAACTTAATCAAATGCTATAAGAAAATGTTGTTCTGGACATCATAATAAATCAATATTTAATGTATTTAGAGAGCTTTAAAAAAACAGAGCAGATGCGATGACCTAAAATACTGTTTGTTTCCATCGTTTGTGTTTATTAGGAGGGATGTGCTTGAATAAGGGAACTTTCCTGAAAGTGTGGTTCCCATTATTTTATTGAGCTTTTGGCTGTCACGAATCAAAATATTTACTGGCGAATTTTTTAAATTAAAAGAAAGACGCTCTTCATAATGCAACTGGTTTTTTCAGCAGATCTTATGCTTTAAATACCATTTTAGGGCTATCATCAAATAAAACAGCAGTGTAGGTTTTTATGTCAATATTTTTTAGTAACAATGCCTAGAATTGTTTAGAATATACATACAAATGTAACATAATTTGTGAACCTTGTTATAGTGGTTTTACTACCTTTTTCATGCTGCTTAAATCCCAAACGATATTTACTTAATTAATGTTGTAGATATAGAGGTTATAACTTTTTCAGATGCGGTCAAAAGTTCCGAAACTTCAGCTGGAGAATAGTGTGTAGTAATATCTCCATTCTTATGATGCAAGAGTACTTTTCTAGTTTCTAGTGAAACACCCGCATTTCTCAAGCGACGGCCATACGTGTGTTTGAGGTTATGAGGTCCTTTACAAATTTCTTTGCAAATTGGGAAACCTGTTTTAGCCCAAGCATTTTGCCAACCAGTATTATTCATACCTCCAATTCTACTTCCTTGGTAAGGAAAAACATAAGGGCAATTTTTATCTCTATTTTTACGCTGGACTTCTATAATTGACTTAGCAACACGATTTAAAACGACGACCTGACTTTCTTTGTTTTTTTCACCTATCCAAATACCATCTGCATATTTTCGACTTTTACCAGGAATGATGAAAACACTGGTATTTAACTCAGAAATTTCTAATTCCCAATCCCAACGTAACCAGCAGATCCCTTGCTCTCTCAACCCAGTGTTAACAGCAAAGAAAGCCATTTTTCTAAGATGTTTAGGTAAAAGGCGGAAAAAATCAAGTTGCTCTTTTTTATTTAAAGGAAAGGGCTCTGCTTTATCATCCCAATTAACCGTTTCAAATAATGGTGGAGCTATTAAATAAGGTTTTCCATCTTTAGTTCTCCATTTGTTAGCAGCGAGTCTTAGAATTCGTCGAATAACTGCTATATCTCTATTGACAGTTCCACTCTTTATTCCAGCATTTTGTCGTGCTGCAATAAAAGGTTGAAGCGAGTCATTGTGAACTTGATTTAACGTTAAGTCTTTTAAAAAAGGATGTGCAGCCTTTAACGTAACAACATCACGAGCTAAGCTTTTCTTTGTTGACTCGTTGATGTATTTAATACCTGCTTGAAGAAACGTCATTGAGCCTTGAGGGTCCTTAGCATCATTATTATGTATGGACGATATAACATGAAAAAACTCTATTTCAGCTTCTTCGAGAGTGCTCGATCGTAGACGTTGCCTGATTCTTCCATAACCTTTGATTCGTTTATCGATGCTCCATTGTTCGGTTTGTTTATCGAACTGTAAGCCCGGTGTTCTTTTTGACATGTTCTATTCTCTGTTTTCTTTTCCCACGTTCTGCTATTACTAAGTTTGAAGGTATCAATAGCAGCGTTTAAGTCTTGTATATCATATGCGACAAATTTTGAGCCGGCACAGATTTCAAATTCAATTAGATGACGAATATGTTTATCAAATAATGAGTTATCCATTCCGCAGTACGCAGGCGCATCACGTTTTCTGATGATTCTGGGTTGTATCATGTTTATTCCGAAATTCGAATATTGCTGTAAGCGTTTTTTGAAATTTACAAATGGCTTTTATAAGCAAAGACAATTGTGATTAAATGATTAAATTTTCTTAACCCTGTATTTTTTACGTGTGCCTTGTGAGCCGGCCATTTCAAACTTAAAACCAAACTCTATTCTATTCAGGTTTTTAGTTAACCAATGCCCAAGCGCTCTAGAGTTTAAAGCCCCACTTTTTTCACATATATTAAAAAGAGCATTGTAAAGATTCTCATGTTCAGACTTTGAGTCTCCATCAGAAAACTCATGAGTTAAATTTTTTTTGGCTGCTTTTATAATATCTGATACTGTTGAAGGTTCTGTGTTATTCAATGCATACCAGCTTTCTAATACCGCTCCAATATCAGCCCTTATAGGATCAATTTGATCCCATAATGATAAACCTTTGCAAGGGTCTGATAAGCCACCCCAAACGATAGCGCTTCGAACCCAATCTGACCATGTTTCAAAGGACCCAAAGGGTTTTAAATACTGATTTGGGCGTCCGGAGAGATGATATGCACGAAGAATGGTAAGGCATGCTGTAACTAGTTCTTTTCTGTTTTTTCGAATGTAACTTGGAAAATGATTATTAAAATGGCGTTCGTTAGGCTTTTCAACTTTTGGGTCTATATTGCATGGGAGTACTCTTCGAGTAAGGTCTCCTACAACTGTTACATTGTTGCCAGTAGCTAAAAATGTTGCCTTAGTCGAAGCTGATACCATTTTTGATTTGCCTAGCAATCTATCTTTAAAAACAGGCATAGTAAGAATGCTGCATAAACAATCACTTTCAAAGTGACGCTCGATGTTGTCAATGCAAATAACATTGTCACCTTCTATCAATAGTGACATTAGGCGCTTTCGGTCTTCATTCTGGTCACTACTCTGTGACATCACTGATGGCTGAATCCCTGTTGCTAATTGAGAAATCATGTCGATAAGTAACCCTTTTCCACTGCCCATCTTGGGGGAGTTAAAAAGAAATAAAGGGGCGTTGTCTACAGTATGCCTGACTAAAGAAGTGAGTAAGGCCGCTATCATAGTCGAAAGGTCACTTTTATTTTTAAAGGGAAATGTACTCAGTGCATCTGTTAATACAATTAATGCTTTTTTTGCATCGTCAATATTAGGTTTATTAACGATTGCAGGAAACAAAGAAAGGGTAGAGTCCAAAAATAAAGCACTTTTTTCATCATAGCCATTTTTATAAAGGACTGAGCCGTCATTTCTTAATGTAGGAGAAGTTATAATCCCTTCGAGTTTTTTGAAGGGCCATGATTGCCGAGCTAAAAGCGTGTTAGCGTAATCAATAGGTAGATTAGTTGGTACCCATTCTCCTTTCGTATTTTTTTTAACAATAGATACAATAGACATGATTAACTCCGTTAAATATACTGCATCTATTGCAACAATTTTTATAGGATCTGGAGTGTTGAGATTGCTGGTTGATTTGTCAGATAAGACTCTGACTAACATACCACTATAAATATAAAGGTTTCCATGCGTTAACAAGACATTTTCGCATTCATCAACAATAAAAGGTTTTTTTCCTGCTTCAAGTTGAATAACGGGTAAATTTTTTAATTTATCTATCTTTTCAAAATGATAATAATTTCCGTCATGAGCAAAAGATTTAATTACGGGATTTCCATTATTGAACCAAAATTTAGCTGTACTTGTACCATAAGAAATACCCTCAATAGGGTCAGCAAGGGATTGATCATTAAACTTGGCCGGGTCATTTAAAACCTCATGAACTTTGACTTTTCCAATGTTTGAAAAATGTAGGTCAAAATCAGTTGGTAAAGTCATTATGTTGTTTGAGTTAATCATTTTCTCGATTTGCTTTTTAGCTTGAACAGGTTTAGTTCCGTTTAATATTAAAGTATCAATTTTTTTATCCAGCCATTTTTGTTTAACTTTTTGTGATTTATGACCTGTTTCTTGTTTAGCCATTTCAACTAAATAATGGTATTTTTCCAGCTCAATTGTTGTTAAGTTTTTTGTTAATTGAGTATCTAGATAACCCCCATTTTTCGATATAATTTCTGGCTCAACACAGACTAATTTTTTGTTCTTCAAAATGGGTGTTCCGACAAAGTCAAGCCTTTCCGGGCTGTACACTGCTGCATCAGTGATAGTTCTAATTAATTGAGAGCCATTTGCTGAACAGGCAATATATCCGTAACCTTTTAGCCATAAACGTCTAAATAGAATTTCCCCGAACCGTGGGATGTCAGAAGCATTCGTAACTGGAATGTATAAATGAAATCCTTTTCCGATGTTGTTTGGCTTTTCTTTAATATGTACACCAGCAGAAACTGAATCTCTAAATAAATATGCAGCTTCATTTAACCCTGGAAGCATTTTAATTAATATTGTCATGAACTCAGAAGGTGTCAGTATTTTTTCACAGTGATGATCTGGGTCATAATCAATCATTAAAATACCTGGTTTACTCTGATAGCTAAAATAATCTTTTGATCGTGAAATTGAATCTGAATGCTGAGGCAACATTCTCTTTGTTACTACTTTCTTAGTGATATTTGCTTCATCAGCAAAGACACCATATCCAAAAGCAGTTGAATGACCGGCTTGGTTCAATGTATTAACAAAATCAGAGAAATTAATTTTAACTATTGTTGCTGTCCCTACAGACATCTGAGCAGCAGCTGTTTTCACAATGTTGTCATCACAAATATCATATGATTTTGATAGCGGTGAATCATCACTTTTGAAAACTGTAAAAGTGACAGTGGTGTTGGGTTTGTTCATTGAAGTAATCTCCTGTGTTGAAAAATTTAAATCTGTATCTTGAGATCAAATTTACGGGAATTTAATGTATTGAGCCATTAACTAGATCGGAAACTAGGTTGACATTATTGCAATGGAAAGACATAAAAAAATTTTCTTTATTCGATATGGCAAGGAATAAGGAGGAATATTTGTAAGTAAAATTTAAAGTTAATGCAGTTAATGCAGTTAATATGCATGTGTTTTTTTTATTTCTTTATATGTTTTTTCAAAGGTATAAGAAATAACTGCATTAACTGCACTAATGTAATATTTTACAAACTTTATATTTTTTTATAGTAGGATGAATATATGTCTACTTATATCTTTTTTACTCACATATTGCTGTATTAAACTCATATTGGTAAACAAAGTGAGTTGCTATAAACTTTAGTAACTTAATTGGTATCAAGAGAAAGAAATGACAGAATTTGAGCAAGAATTATTTTTAACCTGGCAAGCAGAAGTAAATAATATTGGCCCTTTTGCACAGATATAACAACTACAAGAGATATTAGAAAAAGCCCCCGTTTTTGCCCAAACGACACAAATGTATCTATGGCTACATGGATTCATATATGGCCGCATTTGTGAAAAACAGGAGAAAAAATTGTCGATGATGACTGACTAAAGTATCGATTAATCCGGGATGCGCCACCCAGTAACTTTTTTGTTGATAGAGTGAGGAAAACAAAACCGAGTTTTAGCATCACTAATACGCCAGCCCGAATGATTTTTCTGACACGTTGCTAGCTCATGAATATTTGTTACTTGTGACAGCGCATAAGCAACTTTACCTGTTTCAGTATTTGCCCAGCTAGCCCTATGCTTCTCATTGGCTACTTGCTCATATGACTCTTGCTTAGCCTGCTCGAATAAGGTAGATTTAATGAACTGGTAACTAACAACATTAGCAGCAACAAAAAAAGCAATACCAATTACTGTACTAACAACTACCCAGGCAGACGTTACCTTAAGTTCACGTAAGCGATAAAGACTTTGAGCTGTATTAGCCAACTGTTCACTAATGCGATTAATATTCTCATTGGCTGCTTTTGTCATTGCTGAAGAGGCAACATGTTCAGCCGTACTTTTAAATGCTTCTAGTTCAATTTGGCGCTGACTCTGTAATTGTTCAATGGCTTTTTCTATACCTAAAAGACCGGAATGATTAATTGCTAAAATCAACCAAGCAGGGTCATCAGGCGTTAAGCCATAGCTCACTGCTGTTTTTAATAAGGCATCCCGTTCCACAGGTGAAAGTGATTGTAATAATGCTTGAAATGCTTGATCACTCATCTGCTTCCACCCAACTTAAGCCAAGCTTTTCAACCTGCTGATCAAAGTTAAGGAGCCATCGGTTGATTCGACAGCGATACGCTAATTTAAGAGCAGTATCTGACATGGCTGAATGGAATGATAAATTTCGCCTATCAATCTCGGCTAAAACCCCTGTCGCAATAGCTGGTAATTCAATTTCAATACCCTGATGTTTTTTCAAAGCTTCCTTGCCTTTGCCCTTATCATACAAATGAAACTCTTCATCTAAACCAAAGAACCGGTTTTTCACAACGACATAATTAGCCTTATCCCCAGCTAACTCAATCATTGCTTTAACAGATCGAATAGATGCTTTAAAAGGTGACATCACATTACAAAGCGTTAACTGATAACCGTGTTCAGACACTAAATCAAAAAAACCAATTTCTTCATCCAGCAATTCTAAATGTGCAATAGAAGCCGCAGGCAAATCAACAAGGACCAACTTCTTGTCAGATTCTAAAATATCAATAAACTGATCTCGTTTTTCAGCATTAATAATCTGCGCACTGATAACACCATATTCTTTATAAAACTGTAGCAGTTGACCCACTTCACCATCGCCATCAACTAATAGTAAATCCTCATGCAGTTGCTTGCGTATTAAGTAATCCGCCAAGGCACGTGTAAAAAGAGACTTACCTGTTCCGCCTTTGTCTGAAAGAACCAATATAATTTGTTTGTTAGATACTTGCTTCATTAGAAATCCTCTATCTGACTAAGTAGCTCAGTTGTTTGTTGTTCAATCTTGTTAGAAACAGCTGAGTTAATGGCTGGTTTTACAGGTGATGAGATTCTATTACGATTAAGCTCCAGCCCCTGTTCTTTCATTTGTACTTGCAATACCTCAGTTGCTGGCGTGCTGACTACAGCATTAGGAGTTGAGCTAGGTAACGGCTCATTTATCATTTGGTTTTTACTTGAATGAGATAGTTGTACAGGATCTTGCATAAATTGACTGTCATGACTGCTGAGTTTGTTGGTCAAGCGTGAAGCATCAGATTCAGTAGAAATTATAGAAACTACCACGCCCCGTTTTTTGAACCCCAGCTCTTGCTGGCAATATTCCCGTAGTGTCTGTTCACTGACATTCAATCCCACACGTTCAGCCAATAAGCCGCGAACCACTTTAAAGGACACACCGCTTGTTTTAAAGCGAATCAGTTCGTCATTTAATAAACGCAGTTTATCTCTTACTGTGATTTTGTTAGTTTTTCTATTGCTAGCTAAGGCGTTATCAATTGCTTCATTTAAAGCATGTTTTTTGGCAATCAGTTCTTGATCATCCGGTAACTTAGTTTTCATTTTTTTCTTCCTTTTCTTGACGTTTGTATATAGTGTAGCTATCATTGAATAAAACCACAAGTCCTTGATAAATATAGTATTAAAATAGTATTTGATGGCTTATTAATGAATATTAAGAGAAGTTTTATAAGTATTAAATTTTAAAAAATGAAGCTAAAAATACTGAAAAATCTTTTTCTAAAAAAGTAAGGGTTTGATGATCATTCAGATAGTTTTTAGTTAGTCGATGATTAACTATTGCTGTTTAAAGGCAATGAAAGAAAACAGGTACGTCAGCAGATGTATACAACAGACTTAACAATTGTATGAAATTAACAAAGCGAACAAATAACAGAACCAACAAACTGATAAAAGGGTAATTACAATGAAACAACACAATCAAACGCCAGAGGCGACAACAACAGCAGCAGGGATTATGTCTGCACAAATCAATGCACAAGAAACTGCAATAGATAAAGACATAGCAAATGATATGGACATAGAAGTAACCGCTGTGATGCAGGCTATAAAATATCAGCCGGCAATCTACACAGCAATAGATATAATTCCACCAGAGCTACAGGAAACAGAAGTCGAAGAGGGTATTCATGCGGAATTGGAAGAACGACAACTACAACAATCTTCATTGGAAAATTTAAAGGAAGAACAGACAGTTCAATCATCTAAAAATAATTTAGATGAAGATGGGGCAAGCCAAAACACAACAACAAAAGATAAAACAAAATCAGAAGTGATCAGTTTTCGTGTCACTAAGGAAGAATTTGAACACCTGCATTTTCAATGTTTAAACGAATATGGCGAACAACTGTTAACTGTCTCAAAATTAGTAGAACTAACTATGCTAGGGCGTTCAAAAACAAAAGCAATGGAACAACCTCTGGAAAGATATCGCTTAGCCATAGCGGCAGAAATGGCAATGGCAATAACAGCGTTAGTGCATAAACTAGATACTGAGTTAGAGGAAACAGACAATGAAATCTACTTATCCGAACATGGAAAAATCATCATCGAACTCGAAAACATACAAAAAAGAGCCAGTATGTTGTTAGCACCGCTCAGTGAACAATCAATTCAATAATAGGGGCAATACTATGACAATTATACGTATTAGCCAACATTCAGATGGCATCGAAGATTATCTGGAAAATGGTATAAAACAAGGCAGGGAAGCGCACCGTGATGAACTGGATGTCAGAGTGCCCATCGTAGGTAACTTAGATATCTTAAAAAGTGCTAACAACTATGCGAGAAAGCATAAGAACTGGAAGAGCAACTACTGGCACATTACGATATCCATGCCATGGAAGTATCATGTAACGCCAGACAGCATCAACAGGGCTATTACGTTAGATGTTATCAACTACTATTTTCATCTATATGACAAAAAACAATTGGCGGTTTATGCAGAAATACATAAGCCAAAACAGCAAATGGCCATAGACCCAGTCACACTGAAGAAAAAACAAAGGCTACCACATGTTCACTTGATCGTTAGCAAGCTGGATTTATGGTCGAACAATCAGCTACGCATATTGCCATATACAAAGCATGTAGCCCAGTCATTCCAAATATGGTTAGATGACAAGTACGGTATGGAGTCACGCTACTTGCGAACAAAGGAAACTGACAAAGCAGGCAATATAGATAATGCAATAACTACCGTAGCAGAAGCTGAAATAGCAATATGCAAATATAAAAATTGGCATGGAAGTTACAATGCATTGCAGCCAAAAAAAAAACTTTATGCGCCTGCAAAATTTATGAAAACAACAAACTGGAAAAAGTTTTCTCAACCTGATGAGCAAACTTTACAACAGTTAAGACAGAGATCAGATGGATTATCGAATACCCACTGGATCAATCATCAAGTACAACCATTGCTACTGCAATCAAGTTACACCGCAATACAAACATTAAAGCAGCGACTGATTGATATGAGAACAAAGAAGGAGCATAAAGACGTGATTAATAAAATTATTCGGCAATACAATGTGCGATCTATTTTAACTTTTGCAGCAAACCAATATGGACTAGACCGAAAGTCATTCAGTTATGAAACAATCAATAAAATAAATTATGCAAAAGATCATCGCACAGGCCTTTTATTTAATGCCGTTGAGTTGGCGCATAAACACTTAAATATGACAGTATTTGAATCCATGAAATGGTTGATCGGTGATTCCCCAGAGAAGAAATGGGGGAAGGACTTTTTAGAGAAAAAACAAACAGAATTACTCACTAAAACATTGCTAGAAAACGTCTCTGAATACCTTTGTTCTGGCATGAGATAGAAGTGAATTATGTTATAATTAACAAATGGTTAGTAATTATAACAATGATGTATAAAGACTAAAAAAACGGCTAAATACAGCGAGAATTATTATGACAACAGCAACGATTAAAGATGATGAGGCATATTATCAAGATAAAATGAATAACAGTGAAGCCGCAGCTTTTTTAGGCATTAGCTCCACTACCCTCAACATTTGGCGATCAAAAAAAACCATTAATATCCCTTATTATAAAATAGGAAACCGGGTGTATTACACGCGTACGGATTTATTAACATTCGTATCGGGTCAACGTCAGATGGGCTGATGTGTTATTCAAAGAATAAGGGTTAAGCTGTATTAGGTTAAGTAAATATATTCAGGAACACATAAAGCCCAACCTTATAATTAAAGAATCCCTATAAATAATTCTGTGTAACTGCGATATCCTTAGCTATTAGGTTTACCCGTTTCCTCATCAACAAGACTGGCGTAAGCAAGTAACATTGCCAGCATGCCATCGGTTTGTTGGTTACCTTTTTCAAGAACCAGCTCTAATTTACCATTTACTTTTTTTGCTTCAATAAACGCTAAATATATATAAAGATGCTGGTTAGCATCAACATGTGAGTAAAACATATCGATCATGCTTAACCACATTATTCCAATACCATGCGTTGGAAATGGCAAATCAGGCGCAGGCCATTGTTGTTTTTGTTGGTTTCTGGGGCGGTGTTTTTCACATCGAGTACAAACGTATAAATCATTATGTCTATTGCCTTTCAAGCTGCATTGATCGCATATTGTGATTGATAAAAGAGAAGCCATTGAAGTTAGCCCAAAAACAAACTCTTGGTTGTCTTTGTTAGTATGTTGAAGATAGAAGCGAAGTTCGCCAAATTTCTCTTTTACTTGCTTAGCTTGTATATCAGTTGATTGCTTTACAAGTAGCGCACAAAGCAGGTCAATTAAGGTATACCAGCCATCGCCACAGGTCATTCCCCAACGCATAAGCGATTTTTCTCTATCTCTGAACAGAGCAGGGTATTGATCAAACAATGCAGTTTCCAATTCGTTATTCATTTTTATTGTGACTCCTTGTAACCGATTGCTTTTATAACTCGTTTGTTTTCTTTATCTATAGACAAAATAATTTCCCTTCATCAAAACTTTCTGACAGATGGTAATCGGAAGGGTAACCGCGTGGATTACTGACAACGTGTACACCAGCCACGTTATAATCAACTGATTGGTGAATATGACCATGCATCCAGCAATCGATCTTATCTGAGCGGTTAGTTATAAATTTCTCAAGATTAGATCCATAGGAAAAATCTTCCGTGTACTGCATAGTCGGACAATGATGAGTAATAACAACAGTCTTTCCATCATGCTTTTTGTTAAGCTTATTACTCAGCCATTCTAGGATTTTTCGGTGCAATAGATAGGCAACAGTGGGTGAAAACAAGTCAGGGTCAAAGCCAAACTGACTCTCTAAATCCATTAAAGCCAAAGCTCTTTCTCTGTTAATAGCATTAGCCCACCAATCCACGCATTTGATAAAGCGATAATTATTCACACGTTGCCAAGCTTCTTCTATTGAGCCAGAGTCATATCGATTAAAATCAGTCCATAGAGTACAGCCGAGGAACCGAACACCATTGATTATCACTTCATCATTCTCAAGAAAATAGATACCCAGTTCCTTGGCTTTTAATCGCATTTTATTGATAACAGATAAGTCGTTATCGTAATACTCGTGATTACCGGCAACATAGATGACGGGTTTATCGATAAATTTATTTGCAGCCCATTCTAATCCCCTAACTCCTTCACTAATATCACCCGGAAGAACGATTACATCAGCTACTTCAGGATAACCAAAATCTAAGCAGTCATAATAATAGTCTGGATCAACTGCTTCAGTTGCATGCTCAGTATGTATATCACTGACTAAAAATATCTTCATGAGTGATGCTCCTGTACTGGTATTAGGTTCTCACCGGCCAAGTTAACTACTCCGGCTATAGCAGTACCGGTTACATCGATACCATTGTTTAATTTGCTGTTGTAATAACAATGATGATGGCCATGAAAAATACTTTTAGCGCCTATACTTTCAGCGAGTTCATCAATAGCTTTAAAACCGTGACGGTATGAACTGGGTGCTTCATGACATACTAAAATATCCGCTTTGATTTGCTCCTTCATTTTGACAAATTCATGATGCCAAATGGAAAGATCGATATGCAGTGGTATTTTTTTTATATTACTCGGTTTGCATTTAAGCCAATGTAACTTGCTTTCCCATTTCGGGATATCGCCAGGTTTCCAATTCCGGCTAAGGAATATGCCGCCCAATCCAGCAATACGAATACCGGCTATCTCAACGACTTTCATATGCAGGTTGTTATATGAAAGTGCTGAAAAGAACAGGTGCTCATATTCAGAGCGTGAATCGAAATCATGATTGCCCGCGATCCAGTAAATTTGAGTTAGGCCAATGATCGCATGAAGATATTGCTCCAGTGGTGCCTCAAGGTTATAGTCGCCAAGCAGCACAATCGCTTCAGGACGATATTTAAATACTATAGAGATGATGTTATTGA